>Ga0163144_10003551_pt1 | contig 35481 bp, 29 predicted proteins | sample OliLak19BULKMAT1_FD_123175 | JGI IMG/M metagenome (GOLD analysis project Ga0163144, IMG submission 123175) | Freshwater microbial mat bacterial communities from Lake Vanda, McMurdo Dry Valleys, Antarctica - Oligotrophic Lake LV.19.BULKMAT1 | ecosystem: Environmental > Aquatic > Freshwater >...
TGCTACTAATAATATCTCGCACATTTTCAACACTATTATTGGAAGCTCCATCAATTTCAAAAATATTCATTGATGATTCGCTGATTGAATCCGAACAAGACAAACAAACTCCGCACGCTGATCCATCAGCTAAATTTTTTTCACAACGAATGGCGCGCGCAAAAATTCGCGCAATAGTAGTTTTTCCCACGCCGCGAGTTCCGGTAAATAAATAAGCTTGGCCAATTTTTTTATTCAAAACAGAATTAACCAAAGACTTCACCACGTGGTCTTGGCCAATTACATCTTTAAATTGCGCTGGGCGCCATTTGCGCGCTAAAACTTGATATGACATAGACAAAAAATGTAGCTGATTTGAGAGAAAACGACAATCAATAAGGTGGCAGTCTGATCAAAGCGCAAGGTAAACTTAGTTGCCGTTGCTTCGTTCCCGACCTGGCGGAGTTGGCCAAATCTACAATCGCCCGATCAGACTACCGAGGCGAATATTAGAAATATCAGTGAATTTTGTCAATTTAAAGCTACTATAGAATGTGCGTTTATATCTCACGCGTAATTTTTTCCAGAAAAAGCTCTCGCAACTTAACAAGAACTTTACAGACGACACGCTCATTTGTAAAGTTAACCAAGTAACATTACAAACGGTGTTTTCAAATGAAAAGTTTCAACTCTGGACAATATGAACAACAATTTGAGTACAAAAGCTTTGCGCCATCTTTTATAAATCGACAATTTGAAATTTCCGATCCAGAAATTTTGCTTCTCCTTTCAGAAGCTGATCGCTTATTGGGGGAGCTTAATGCCTACGGAACCCTCATTCCTGATGTTGATACTTTTATTCACATGCATGTCGCAAAAGAGTCAACGACCTCAAGTATGATTGAAGGAACTAAAACTGAAATCAATGAGGCACTAAGGGATAAAAAAGATATTGGTCCTGAGCAAATCGACGATTGGCTCGAAGTTCAATGTTACACAAAAGCGATGAGTGCCTCCATTAATTCCCTACACAAACTTCCACTCTCAATTCGTCTTTTAAAAGACACTCACAAGATACTTTTATCAAATACTAGAGGGAAAAACAAACAACCAGGTGAACTACGTTCAAGTCAAAATTGGATAGGAGGCTCAACACCTAGGGATGCTTTCTTTGTACCTCCCCATCACTTAAAGCTTGATAGTCTTTTAAGTGATCTCGAAAAATTTTGGCACAACAAAGAAATTGCAATTCCCCATCTCATTAAAGCCGCTATTTCTCATTACCAATTTGAAACCATACATCCTTTTCTTGATGGAAATGGAAGAATTGGAAGGCTTTTAATTACGCTCTATCTTGTAAGTGAGGGCCTACTTCATCGCCCGGTACTTTATCTGTCTGATTTTTTCCATAGGAACAGGTCATCCTATTATGATTCTCTCACAATGGTGAGAAAGCAAAATGACCTCACGCAATGGATGAAGTTTTTTTTAACTGGAATAATTGAAAGTTGCAAAAGCGGCCGAAGATCTTTTGAAGAAATTGTTAAACTTAGAGCGAAATGTGAAAAAAAGATTTCAACTCTCGGCAAACGCTCTCCAAAGGGCCTAGAACTTTTACATTATCTTTTCGAACACCCGACAGTTGACTACAAGGCCGTTCAAAAATGTCTTGAGTTTTCTCATCCTGCAGCCAATACAATGATTCAGGAATTTGTTAAATTAAATATTCTCAAAGAAATTACAGGCGAAAAAAAGAATCGCTTATTTGAGTTTTCAGATTATTTAAATATATTTAAAAAATAGAAATCAAGAAAATTATCAAATATATCAAAACACATCATAATATTACGCCGGAGCAATAAAAATGGCGGAGAACATGGGATTTGAACCCACGATACCTTGCGGTATACAAGCTTTCCAAGCGTGCGCATTCGACCACTCTGCCAATTCTCCGTGGCAAGTAAGCTAACACAAGTTAGTCGTCATTTCTAGTTTGATATTGGCCGCGGCGTTCGCGAAAAAAATTGGAAAGTAGTCTGGAGCATTTGAAGTGTTCGATGCCGCCCATCACAGAAAATTGGTGATTCAAGCGTTTATCTTTGTAAAAATTGTAGCCCAGGCTGAGTGCTCCGGCTTTTGAGTCATAGGCACCAAAAATAAGATGCGAAACTCTCGCGTGGATCATTGCATCAAGACACATCGGGCAGGGCTCTAAAGTGACAAATATTTTGCAATTACTTAAGCGCCAATTTTTTAATTTTAATCCTGCATTTCTAATAGCAATTATTTCTGCGTGGCCGCAAGGATCATATTTTTTTTCTTTTTCATTAAAACTTTGTGAAATTATAGAGCCGCACTCATTAGTGATCACGCAACCCACTGGTACTTCACCTGAACTATAAGCTTTCCCTGCCTGCTCTAGCGCCAGGTTCATATTCCATGTGTAATCTTTCATACAACCTCTGGTACTGACTGGTTATATTTTGCTGCTCTCTTTTTACGTGTTTCTAAAACCCACAATTTACGAAATCTTCTAAAGCTATATTTATCATCGTTCGTATCAAAATGAAAAAAGACTCCATAAATATTTCCTCTGCCGAGTGAATAGTATCTTTTTGAAATAATTTGACTAGTCACTTTAGAGCTCACATTGCGTCCTACAATTTCAATATCGACCATTTCTCCTAGCGGAAAATCTTCAAAGGAAACAACGCAGGCAGCGAGTCTTCTTAAGTCAGTCATTCTACCTTCAACGGATTTCTCAATTCCCTTGAGATGGATTCTGATTTTTATGTCATCACGAAATCTAAAATCATATTCCCACCAATTGACTCTGGGGTAATAAATAGGGGAGAGCAAGATATACATTTGCCCCACCAGAATGCCAATAGCGAGCAAGTACCATGCAGAAATTTTATGAAAATTAGGTGGAAAAATATGCCCGAAAAATTTATAGGAAAAATAAATTATGAAAACAACCGAAAATGTCCAATAAGTATAATTAAGTTTTTTCACAATTCTAAAATGCCAACTATAAATCAAAATAAAAACTGAAAATCTTACCAATGTCCAAAAGGAGAAACTATCATATTTAAATTCATATATAGAGCATCCGAAGAAAATAAGAAAATGTAGCCATTGTAAAACCTTTACCACTTCACGATCTTTATAATGTAGAGCGTCTGTAACTTGTTTCATCAACTTCCTTTTAACCAATCTGAAATTTGCTCCGCGACCCAGGGCCCATCATCTAAAGGCAATTCATGACCTGCTGTCGCATGAATACCAAGATTCGCTTTATATTTCTTGGCAATCAGCTCTGAGCACTTCCAATTTACCATTCTATCTCGTTTTGCTGCAAGAACCAATAAATCACTCTTTAAATTTTTTGGTAACTTAAACTTATTGGCCATTCGTAGCTGCTTAACAATTTTTTCAAATTTGACTGGTCGACTCTCTTCAATGCTCGCAAATTGATGAAAAAAGGATTTTCCAATCGCTGTGTTACAAATTGTATCTAAGATAACCCATTCTTTAAATCTAGCGTTCTGAATCAATAAAGATGTGGATAATTGCAATAGACTGGGAATTTTAATTCGATCAAACATCGGACTGTCGCTAGATGATGTATTAATAACAACAACCTTATTAAAATCATCATATCTTGAGGCCCAATTTAAAGCGATCATTCCTCCAAGAGAAATTCCTAGCAGATTAATATTTCCTGAAATTTTCATCGCCAAAAACTGTTGTCTTAAGAAATCTGTGGTTTTATTTATAGAGTCAGGCATTGATGAATGATAATTGTAGCCAAAGCCCGGTAAGTCTAAGCATATGACTTGCCCTAAACTATATTTTTTAAAGACTTCTGGAAAATTTCCCCAGTGCTGCGACTCTCTGGTTAAACCTCTTAGGAAAACCCAAGTTGTTTTACTCATGTGGCCTCCAAGATTTATAATTTGCAGTCGCTTTTTGCAAAAAGTCTAAAAGCATTACATGTCTTCTCATAATTCTGGATCTACGATGATTTTTGATAGGATGAAATAAACCATGCAGTGAAAAAATCTGTATCGGATTTTTCTTAAGCCACATCCAAGATCCCATCTCTAAAGTTAAAGGCAAATATAAGTTATCTAACTTCACTTCCTCACGATGTAGATCATATAAATAATCCCACAAATCTCCATGAGTCATATAGCTCGCCGCTTGCGATTCAACTTTATAAACGTGAGTTGGAAATGTTTTCGAGAGTAATTTCTCCAAGGCAAGAACATCTTTTAAGTTGCCAAATGGCTTAACCGTTTTTGCGTAGGGATACCACACACGATCACGCATCCCAAAACCAGAATGAATATCAATTGAAATGGCACATCTTGAAGGAAAAAGTTCCTCTCGCACAAAATCTATAACCGCTTTAGATTCTTTTTCAATCGTTCCTTCTAATCCTCTATACCAAGGCATCATATTTGAATAGCGATGTCCACCGACTAAGGGGAAAACCTTTTCAACTGAATTTATGGGCGCGTTTCTCATAAGATCAACACCATTCCCGTTACATCTAGTTCCTTCGATTACTCCAATTGGATTGACGATGGGAATCGCTACTAATCTGTTTTTTTTAAAAAATAATTGTAAATCTTCGTTCCATTGCAATTGTTGCAAAAGTGAAGAGAGAAAATTTAAAGCGACGCTTGAGCCAATCTTTTCTAGGCCATGTATCCCGGCGAAAATAGCAAAACAAGGAAGTGTTTTATCATCTGGCCCAATTATTAATGCAGTCACATTGGCCGAATAATTTTTCTTTTTAACGATAACCAAATCAACCCACGTAACATTCTCAGGGAATTCCCTGCGCAAATCTTCTAGTAAAGTAATTTCTTCTACCATCTTCAAAAGTTACTTCTTATAAATAAACAATCAAGTCCTTAACAAAATTCTAACGTAATCCTGGCAAAAGACTATTGCTAAGCCACTAGTAAGTTTCATCATCTATTTTTATGATATAACAGATGAGTCAAAACTCTGAACTATTAAACTCGATAAATAAAATTCAAACAATTGTTGACATAGACTCTCAGACTCTAAATGTCGACGGGGTTAAAAAAGTCCAGACTTTCGTTAAATCTTCACTTGTAAAGCTTGGTTTTTCCATCACTGAACATAATATTTCCGAGCGAGCTCCGTTATTGATTGGAAAAAGAAAAGGCAATATTGATCTGACCATTTCTTTGATTTCCCACGCCGATACGGCGCTAAGACCTACCAATGCAACAACATTTAAAATCGACAAAGAAAAAATGCTACTTCTAGGAAATGGTGTTGCCGACAACAAGGCAGGAATCGTTTTAGGTCTCGAAGCTATTTCTGCACTTATCAAAGAAAATCAAAATATACCAAATATTTTTTTCATTTGTTCACCAAATGAAGAAGAGGGCTCACTCGGCTGTCATGAAATTTTTCGCAAACTTGGGCAGGAATCACAATTTGTTTTAGGGCTTGAGCCGGCTCTGAGCAATGGAAACATCATTACCTCACGAAATGGCAATCGCTGGTATACCATCACAGCAAAAGGAAAAATGGCCCACTCTGGCAGAATGGAATCACCAAATTTAAATCCTGCACACGATTTATTTACCCTAAGTAACCAAATCATCAATACTGGCGATATTTATCAAAAAACAAAAGTTAATATTACTTCAATTCGCTCCTCTACTCATTCAGCAAATACCATTCCAGAATTTTGTGAAATGAAAGTTGATGTTCGATTTCCTTCAATTGATTTTCGAGATAAAATAGAACAAAAAATTAATCACTACATTTATAATACGCCTCATTCTTGTGTCATTGCTAACGCTGAAATTATTCGCGCCATTCAAATTGATGATGATTGTCCTCCAATGGCCTTAAAATCAAACCATACAATTTTTACCAACGTTTATCTTAGAAACTTAATTGGTCTTGAGAACACTGAGTACGATACAGATCATTCAGGTGGCGCAGCAGATATAAATTATTTTTCTACAAATCAAAACATTACAATAGATGGTTTAGGTCCTCGCGGTAGGTTTATGCATTCATCCAATGAGAACACAACGATTTCTGACGTACTGACCAGAAGAATTGCTCTTACAAACACATTAAGATTTCTGTGCCAGCAATACACACATCTTCAAGGAGAAGAACATGGAAATGACGAGCTTTTTTGATGTAAATGTAAATTTTCTCGATTATTTTAAAATTAGAATAAATCCCGGCTTTATTTTCTATCGACCAAAAGTAAACTTTCAAATTGAAACCAGCAAATATAATTTAAGAGTCGCTACATCCTTCAGTGAATTAATTGAGGTATTTCGTTTTCGCCAAGAAGTTTTTTTTGGCAAAAGTGAATCTATTGAATACGATGTTGACTCTTTTGACTCTGCCGCAGACCATATTATTGTTTGTGATGCAAATACCAATAAAATCTGTGGCACGTACCGCATTACATCTAGTGAAAATACTTCTAAACACTACTCTCAACAAGAATTCAATCTTGACACTTTTATCTCAAGACCAGGAATAAAACTAGAACTTGGACGAGCTGCCATTCATCCAGAGCATCGCAATGGACATGTTTTAGACTTATTGTGGAGAGGAATAGGAAAATATGCAATTGAAACAAATGCTCGTTATTTATTCGGATGCAGCAGCGTTATGACTACCAGTCCAGATATAACCAATGAGATATTTCATTATTTAAAAAACAATTCGATGATTTCTACGGACTATGAGGTGAGCACCACACCAAAATATACTTTTGGTTTTTACAAAGAAAAAGTCGCTCCTCACAAAATTGAACAGGCAAAAGAAATAATTCCCCCTTTATTAAGAAGTTATATCAATGCCGGAGCTAAAATTTGCGGAGCTCCAGCGATTGACAGAGATTTTGGCTGCATCGACTTCATGACGATTCTTGATCTTGATGAAATAAGCCAAACTTATCGCAAAAGATATTTTGGAAAAACTCAATGAACCTACTGCGCATTGCATTTAAGTTAACGGGATTTTTTCTTATTGTTATTTTTTTCCTTTTTTCTGCATCACTTATTTCCCTCCTCGTTGTTGATAAAGAAACAAGGCGATCTAAACTTTCTCGCCTTGTTTCTTTATGTTGTTTTGGGTGTTGCAAAATATTTTCTGTTGTTATTCACCATAATCACAAAAATTATCCCGAAAACTTTCTCATTGTCTCAAATCATCTTTCATATATTGATGTTCTGGTTTATGCCGCCATCCGTCCTGTATGTTTTGTTACTTCAATTGAAATGAAAAAAACTTTCTTTCTAGGACTTTTTTGTCAAATGTCCGGCTGCCTTTTTGTTGAAAGGCGAAGTAGAGATAATCTTGATCAAGAAATAGATGAAATCTCTGAGGCTCTTAAGGAAAATCAAAATGTGCTAATTTTTCCAGAGGGCACATCAACCAATGGAGAAGGAGTCTTAAGATTTAAAAGGCCACTATTTAAATCCGTCATTAACGCGAAAAAAAGATTATTGCCAGCAACAATTATTTATCAAGAAGATGTTAAGTTACGAGATAGTCTTTGCTGGTATGGCGACATGACATTTTTTTCTCATTTTATAAATTTTCTTAAACGAAAAAAGACATCGGTGCTTATTAGTTACAGCACCCCATTGCCTACATTTTGCCAATCAACTCAGGAATTATCAGAGCTAGCACATTATATTGTAAAATCGAATTATAGAGGTTTTTTTAATGAAGGCCAAACGACTAGTTCCTCTGCCAACAGCGGATCACTTTTGCCAATTCATTTTTGACAAAATAGATCTCGCTAGTACTGGTGATCAAATCTACTTAAATTATTTTGTCGTTCGCAATGACAAAATCGGAAAATCTCTTATTCACAAAATATTTCACGCCAAACTTAGAGGCGCACACGTCGAAATGTGTATCGATTCCTATGGCTCACTATTACCCTCTGGAAGTGGGACAGAGTATCAATCTGCACAATTAAATTTATCTATTCTGACTTTTTTACAAACAAAAGGTGTTAAAATTCATATCTTTAATCACATCAACTCAACTAAAATATTTAAATGGCACAACATCACCAACTGGAACAGATATTCACAAAGAAATCATAATAAAAACTTTATTTTCAATATTCAAGGCGACAAGGGAATTGTCATCGGTGATTGTCAGTGGACCAATGATCATTTTACCAAAGAATTTATTTGTAACAATGTGGCCATTCTTGATGAAGAGATTTTCGCACAAAGTTTGCAATATTTTAGAAACCTTGTTGCGCAAGATTCGATTTCTCATCCTTATTATCACTCAAACAATCAGCGAACAGATCACAGAGTTTATTTTAAATCACTAAGCTCTTTTACCCCGTACCATCCCAAAGACCATTACTTTCAAGAAATGGAATATAAAGCTGCTAAATTTTATTTTAATGAAATCTCTCCCTCTAAAACAAACGAGCGCAAAACATTGCAATGCCTTGAGAGAGAGCTTCTGGAACAAACAAGTTTTGATGCTATCTACACCACGCCATACTTTTGTCCTGACCTAGACCTGCAGAAAACATTCATTCTAAATAAAAATAAGATTCGTATTCTTATTGGAAAATATAAGTACTGCCCATATATTTTTACCGGTGTTCGTTACGCACTTAGAAAGCTGCTGCCACATAATATAAAAATTTTTAGATATAATGGTGCGGGAAACTTACATTACAAAGATCTTATAAGTGATAACTTTTCATTTATAAAAACCTCCAATGGAGAGGGGAGATCCAGATTTTTCAATCAAGAAAGTGGTGTCATTATCGACTGTAAGGACTACGCCGACTTTAATCGTCAAAAGATTGAATCTGACCTTGAAAACTCAGAACTCATCAGTAGACCTTACACAATTCAAAATTCCTCGCTTCTACTCGACACAATACGCCCACTTTTTTATCATCACTTATAATAGTCAAATTGAAATTCATTAGATAAACTTCATGGCCCATGTTAGAATTTATTGAAACCATTGAGAAACATAAGTTGAAAAAACGTATCGCAATTATAGATATCGGCTCTAACGCCGTAAGACTCCATTGGGCCGACACATCGAGCTCTGGTCATTATGAAATTATCGAAAAGATTCGCATTCCACTTTGTTTAGGAAAAAGCGTCTTCAAAACAGGTGAAATCAATTCTAAATGCGAAAAAGAACTTATCACGGCCTTAACAGAATTTAAAAAGGCCTTGCAACAAGTGAGTGTTTCAAAATTTCTTTGTGTTGCCACCAGCGCGATGAGAGATGCCAAAAATTCTGCCGATATTTTAAAAAAAGTGAAAGCAAAAACCGACATCAACATCAAAATCATTACAGGGACTGAGGAAGCTCAGCTCATTCAGGATTCCGTAAGACAAGTGCTTCCCAACCTCTCTGCCCCATGTATCTTTTTAGATATTGGCGGAGGGAGTACAGAAATATGCTTTCAAAGCAAATCTGACCCAATTGATTTAAATAGCTTTCAATTAGGAACTGTTAGAATGCTCGAGAAAATGCCTGACGACCTAGACAAATTAAAAAATTACCTAAAGTTATTGGCCGAAAAAGAAACGACAAAAATGACCATTGTCGGCACCGGTGGAAACTTAAGAAGACTAGGCAAACTTAAAAAGAAAATTCTGAACAATAGCAATGTAAGTTATCTTAAGGGTAGTGAATTCAACAAAATCTTTAAAGAAATTTCTGACGTTGATCCATTAAAGCTGATGAAGAAATATGATCTTAAACATGATCGAGCTGAAGTCATTGGACCGGCCTTAAAAATACTCAAAACTATTCTTGAAATTATTCCCAACGAAGGAATACATCTACCACAAGTCGGACTTGCTCACGCACTACTGTACGAATTGACCATAACAGAACAATTAGAATTGCTGCATTAAATAATCGTGTAGTGGTAGTATCTTTTTATTCTTGATTCCCTTACGAATCACATCATTTCTTTTAATATAATGACCATCTTTTTGCATTTCCCAAGATGAGGCAGTGTGACCTTGATAAAGTTTTAAAAGATCCCACAACTTTTTTTTCAACTCGATCTTTTCGATGGGAGTAATAACTTCGACGCGGTTGTTTAAATTTCGATACATCCAATCCGCTGAACCTAAATAAAAATTCCCATCGATTGCATCAGCTTGTCCATTCTGGAAATAATAGACTCTAGAATGTTCTAAAAAACGTCCCATGATCGAAATCACTTGTATGTTGTTGCTGGCCCCTGGAACTTTCGGACGAAGACAGCAAAACCCTCTTACGAACAACGTGATTTTAATCCCAACCTTACCGGCTGCGTAAAGTGCATTTATAATCTCAATATCTTCCAGGCTATTCATTTTTGCAATGATACGAGCCGGCTTTCCAGCTTTTTTAAATTTAATTTCTTGGGCAATAAGGGCCAAAAATGTCTTCTTCATATTGATTGGAGCAACTAAAAGATGACGAAATTTTTGTTTGTTATGAATTCCTGTCAAATAATTAAATAAATGTACAACCTCAGTGACAATATGTTTTTTCGCAGTAAAAAAACTAAAATCGGTATAAAACTGTGACGTGGTAGAATTATAATTCCCTGTCCCAATGTGGACGTACGATCGCAACCTTTTTCCCTCGTTGCGTACAACTAAGGCCATCTTAGAGTGAATTTTAAGTCCCAACATTCCATAGATAACATGCACACCAACACTTTCCAGTTTATGCGCCCATTTTATATTTTTTTCCTCATCAAATCTTGCCTGCAATTCGATTACGCAAACCACTTGTTTACCTTTTTCTGCGGCCAAGGCCAGTGCATCGATTATTTTACTTTTAGCGTTTGTTCGATAAAGTGTTAATTTAATCGCCAGAACTTTTGGATCTTCGGCGGCCTCTTGAATAAATCTTTCAACACTGGCAGTAAAACTCTCATAAGGGTGATGAAATAAAAAATCGTCTTTTTTAATTAACGGGAAAATATTTTGCTCCACGCTTTCAAGTGCCTTTGGTGGGGCCGGATTCCAAGGTTTGAATTTTAATTCTAAACGATCGAGTTTTAAGATTGCGGAAAAATTACTGTACTGAGGTATATCTAGTAAAGGATAAATATCTTTTTCTTCAAGACTAAGCTGCTCTGTTAAAAAGGACAGGCCCCAACTATTTTTTTCGGCCTTGACTTCCACGCGTACAATGGGAGCAAATTTTCTGTCTTTAATTCCCTCTTCAACATGTTCTAATAAATCTTCTGCGTCTTCTGCTTCTTCAGTTAAAACAGCATTTCTAGTTAATCTAAAAAGAATCACATCCAAAATTTCATGATCTTCAAAAAATCTACTTAAATTATTAACGATTACTTCTTCAATGTTAATAAATCGTCTTATTTTATTTTTACCCTGACCCAAATCAACCCAAGAGGTGAGGTTGCTAGGTATTTTTATTCTTATAAACAATTTATTTTTTCTTTTATTTTTCTCACCTTTTTTGAGCAGCGTAACTCCCAAAGACTTGGAGAGATTAGATATAAATGGAAAAGGATGACCTGGATCAACTCCCAAGGGAGTTAGTACGGGATAAATGCTGTTATCAAAAAAATTCTTTAAAAATCTTTTCTCAATAACTGTCAAACTATTCCAGATACAAATTTCAATTCCTTCTTTTTTTAATTTTTTTACAATGCCATCACGGAAAATGCTAACCAGCTGCTGATTATCGACCATAACACTAAGGCGAATCAATTCAAGTTGCTCTTCGGGTGATCGATTATCTATTGATCGAAATGAATGTTTCGATTCAACTTGATTTTGTAAACCACCCACTCGCTTCATATAAAATTCATCTAAATTTGAAATATAAATTTCACAAAAGCGTAGTTGTTCTAAAACTGGAATTTCTGATGAATTCGCTAACTCTAAAACGCGGCGATTAAATTGCAGCCACGACAATTCTCGATTTACGTAAATTACTTCTGGTGACTTGAGTTTAGAAACTTTCTTCATACGAATTCGTCATAATAACATTAGATGAACTTTTCAATTGTCAGAATTTTATTAGTAAAATGGCGCAAACGGCAGGAGTCGAACCTGCGACCACTTGATTCGTAGTCAAGTACTCTATCCAGCTGAGCTACGTCTGCGCATTGGTGAATTTTTCTTATAACTGCTTCAATTAATAATAGCAATAATAAAAAAGGGAAGTAAACCTTCCCAATTTTACCAAATACATGGCGGAGATGGTGCGATTCGAACGCACGGTAGGGGTTACCCCCCACGACACCTTAGCAAGGTGCTGGATTAGACCACTCTCCCACATCTCCAAAATGATCAAATTTAATAATGGCGGAGGACACAGGATTTGAACCTGCGGAAGCTTACGCTTCAACGGTTTTCAAAACCGCCGCAATCGACCACTCTGCCAATCCTCCGCGAATACAGCAATATAAAATTTGCGAGGCCTTTTGACAATTTATTTTTGTATCAATTGCGCGCCGCCCATATAGGGGCGAAGAGCTTCGGGAATTACTATCGTTCCATTTTCTTGTTGATAGTTTTCCATAATCGCAACTAGTGTACGTCCCACGGCCAAGCCTGATCCATTTAACGTATGGGCGAACTCAGGTTTACCATCGACACCTCTAAAGCGAATTCCTGCCCTTCTGGCCTGAAAATCCCAACAATTAGAGATAGAGGAGATCTCACGATAAGTATTTTGTCCCGGCAACCAAACTTCTAAATCGATAGTTTTTCTTGAGCCAAAACCCATGTCTCCTGCACACAACAACATGGCACGATAAGGAAGTTTTAAAAGCTCTAAAATAGAGCAAGCGCGATCGATCATATCTTTATGCGCTTTATCCGACACATCGGCAGAGACTATATTCACCAACTCAACTTTATTAAATTGATGCTGCCTGATTAATCCCTTGGTGTCGCGGCCGTATGATCCCGCCTCACTTCTAAAACAAGGTGTATAGGCGGTATATTTTAGCGGTAATTCATTTTTATTAAACAGTTCATTTTTTTTCAAATTTGTTATTGGAACCTCAGCTGTTGGAATTAAATACCAATCACGATCCGGCAAATCTAAACGAAATAAATCATCTTTGAATTTTGGCAACTGACCTGTTCCATAAAGTGTGTCTGCATTAACAATAAACGGAGGTAAAATTTCTTCATAACCGGCATCCACATGCTGATCAATCATGAAATTAATTAACGCTCGCTCCATTCTGGCGATTTGTTTTTTATAAACACAAAATCTTGCGCCGGTAAGTTTCGCGGCCGCTTCAAAATCCAGCATGCCTAGATCTTCACCTAATTCAAAATGTTCTTTCGCTTTAAATTTAAAATCAGGTTTTGTTCCCCAACTTTTTATTTCTTTATTTCCCGTCTCATCTTTGCCCTCTGGTACACTCTCATCAATAAGATTGGGAATACGAGAGAGAAGATCGTTTAAACTTTTTTTATTCTCTTCTAGGCGTAATTCATTTTCTGCTGAGCCTTTTTTAATATTGGCCACTTGATCCATTAAAGCAGTGGCATCGGCACCTTGTTTTTTAATTGCACCAATTTGTTCTGATAATTTTTTTATTTGAGCACGATCATTTTCTACTTTTTGTGTTAAAGATTTTCTTGTCTCATTTAATTCAATAACTAAATCAACATCTTTTAAATCATATCCTCTACGACTTAAATTATTTTTTACGTCAGTTGTTTTTTCAACGAATAATTTTATATCGTGCACATGTTCTCCTTATTTCAACATTTGTATTATTTGCTCAATCTGTGCTCTATCGGGAGCTTCTGGTCTTAATTCTAAATAAACCTTAAATGATTCAATGGCAAGGGTACTTTGACCAATGGCCCTATAAACGTTACCCAACTCTCTATGAATGTCAGGATTATTTGACTCGATTTTTTGCGCTTTTTCAAACATATCTTTGGCCTGTTCGTTATAGTTTTGCAGCAATTTAATACGTCCAAGCAATAATAGACCCTCAACATTTTTTGAATTAATTCTTAGGGCCTTCTCCGTTAATTTAGTGGCTTCGACATAGTTTTTTTCCGCCATGAAAACTTTGGCAAAAACAATATATCCTACATCGTTAGACGGATTAAATTTAATTTCGTCCTCCGCCGCTGCCTTCGCTTTTGCTAAATTATTTTGTTTAAAGAAAGTCTCTGCCTTTAAGCTGTGAAGATTTGGGTAGGTAGGTAATCGACTAAGAATTTCTTCTAAATGAGCAAGAACCACTGCAAATTGGTTCTTATCGAAAAAATAGCGGGCCAACTTCATTCTCATTGCAAAGTCTTGAGTCGCTAATTTAAAATACTCCGCGGCGTATTTATTAACATCCTCATCCTTATCCGCCTTCATTGCCTCTTCTGTTAAGAATTTATAAAAATAGGGATCGATATTCGTCAATTTAAAAAGTCTTTCTTTATATTTTTCAAATTCTTTTTGCTGACCACTTTTATAATAAAGAACTGCAATATTAGAAATCAGACGATTACTCTCTGGAAAATCTTTTTCAAGGTTTCTTAGATAACCAATCGCGGTGTCAACATTATCCACTTCATAAAGTATGGTCGAGTACAACAAGTGATAGTTAAGTTCATTTGGATTTAGCTGAATGGCCTTGCTAATATGTTGTTTACTATTGGTGTACTTTCTACCAATTAGATAAATTCTCGCCATAGCAAAATAGGAATCATCTTCAATTGGGTATCTATTTACAGATTCAGAATACCATCTAAGCGCAAGTAAATTATTATTCAAACTCTCATAATATCTACCCATGAATTTTGCATATTCATATGAATTAATAAACGCAGGTGCAGAAATTTGAGACATTTCCATTTTTACATCATCAAACATAAATGCTTTTAAATAAACATCCACCAATGTTGATAAAATACGAGTGTCTTTAGGATTAGACAGTCTAATTTTTTTTATCGTATAAACTGCTGACTGCACATAGCCTCTTTTTAGCTGAATTTCCGCTAAGGTAATATGTGAAGAAACATTTTTTTCGTCCAAGTCAGTCGCGTCAATTCCGTATTTTAAAGCATCTTCCCATCTTTCTTCGGCCGCGGCTTTTTGCGCCATAGAAATTGCATTTTTAATTTTACTCTCAGTAATTAACTTTTCCGTAAATTTATCTCCACCAGAATTAAGCGCAGCCAACTTCGCACGTAGTTCATCGGAATCGACAATCTTTAACGATAAAGCAAATAATTTTGCCGCTACATCGTATTGCTTAGACATTACAGAGGCAATCCCCATAAACTCTAAAAACTTGGCGTAATATTGTGGATTATTTTCCGCAAATAATTTTTCAATTCTCGAAAGTGCTTTTTTTGTTTCTGGAAGATTTTGTGAATCAAATAAATATTGCACGTATTCCAAAAGCAAAGGAACAGAATGGGGATAGATCTCAAGTCCTGATTTAATCCGATCAGTGGCTTCTTGAACCTTTTGATCAGCGGCAAGAAAGCTTGCCATGGCGACATAACCTTCAATTGGTAGTTCTTTTAAAGGAATTAATTTTTCATAAACTTTTCGCGCTTGGTCTAATTGTCCTAGTTCGAGTAAAACATTTAAATACACACTAAAAAGTTGTGGTGTTGGAGCACTTAACCTGGTGTAGTTTTCAATAATGGCCAAGGCCATTTGTGGTTTTTTTAATTTTTGATAGAACAACGCTGCGCCATAAGCAACATTAATATCCTTTAAGATTTTCCCTCTTGAGATTTCAATCAACTTATAAATATTACTAATTGCAGCGCTGCGATCTTCAACGTTGGGGAAAATTTCCGCGTAGGTCTTTATTAGCATTCCTATAGAAGGATTTTCTTTGAACTTATTCTGTAGAGACTCATTAAAATCTTTAGCCGCTATAATCTTTGCTTCATAGTTATTTTTTTGGAACTCTAACATCCCTTCTTTATAAAACTTTTCAGACAACTCTTGGTTTTCATATTCATGTGCTATTGGAAAAGGTGTTTTCGCATTTACTGGATTTACCCTTTGTTCATCTTCGTCAAAAAGTAAAAATGCCACGATCACAATAATGACAAACGCAATTATTGGTTTCATTTTCTTTTTCGCTTTCGGAGTTTCTGAATTTTCTGCGATATTCTCTTTTTCTAATTTTTTATTTTTAGATTCTTCTTTGGCCTTATCATCTTCGACCTCAGATCGAACCACTTCTCTTTGTAATTGATGTAAATAATCATCGATTTTAACAACTTCAGTTGCTTCATTCTTTGGGTCAACTTTTGCTGCTTCAGCTTTATCATTTTCAGCTTGGATAATCTCATCACTTGGGAGAAGTACAGCTTTCGTTGCTTCTTTTATTGAAACAATTACTTTTAATGGATTAATTCTAGTCTTGTCAAAGTCTTCTGTTTTCTTTATTAATTTGGTTTTTTCTTCATCTTCAACAATTTTATCCTTTTCGTGAACTTGAAATTTCTTCTCTAGCTCTTCGTAATCAATTTTTATACCTTCTCTTTCTTTTGAAAATTTAAATTCTTTTGGGCCATTGTCATTTTCTGTATGACCCATCATCTTGATTTTTACCAATGTCTTTGAATCCTGAGCTTCTGGATTCAAACCCAAATCTATTTGCCTGAATAGCTCTTCCAGTTCGGAAAATTGATTTATTGGGAGCCAATCGCCTGCAGGAAAATGCTGAAAATTGGTATTACCATCGATATGACCCAATTTATATAATTGAACAACCTGTGCTGAATCAAATGGGCCAATAATACGGCCCTCATCCAGACGAACACGATATTTATTGGCCCCTACGCTATGAACTTCGCTCATGATATAATTTTACGTCAACTTTGCATTTATTGCTTAAAAAGAATAAGGGGAGTAAGCGTATAGAGAAGAAAAAACAAAACAATTGCCGTTCTTTGTACATAAATCAAGGTCGATGATTTTAGATCGTTTTTTTCAGTTTTTGCGTAGGATAAAATACTTTTATAAGAATATGCCAATATAAATCCTGTTACCAATGACGAAAATAGAATAAGTAGCACCAAGGAGCTCCATAAATGCTCGTTATATAAATAGGTAAACGATTTTAGTTTCGCAATAAAAAATGGCGTTAAGGGTAAATCGCTGCAAAAAATAAGAATTATTATTTTTGACAGGAAATCGTTATTATTCCGAGAAATATACTCAAATGATGACCAAATAACAAAAACTGCAAATAGTGAGTAAATAAAATAAACTGGCGGCGCCTTAGTTAACAGTACCAAATGCAGAGAAAGTTGCGATATACAGAAATATTCGGCCCGTTTTCTCTCCAAAAAAAACATTCCCCCAATTACAACGACTGAAACCAGTGCCATGTTAAAAAAATATCTTTTTAAATCAACTGGAGTTTCGTTAATTAACAGATAAGCAGACAACAGTGCCAAAAAAAACTCTGTTTTGTGTGAAGAATGATTAATAAATGGATTAAAAAGAAAATTTATCGCGATTAATAAACATATCATCAAACCAATCGTCACTAAGGGCGGTGTCTCCAGAAAAAGCAGCGCAATCGAAAAAAGAATAAAAACCAACCCAATCAAATTCGAATTTCCATACTTGTTTTTTAGAGAAAACTTCGTATAAGCATAAATAGACATCGACATAATTCCCGTCAATAAGGCGTTGTTATTTGCACCCTGATAAGCATAGGTTATTAACAAAATATAAGCGGGGTAGATTGAAGATTTCCCTCTTTTTAATTCCCAAAACGAAAACCAAATAAAAAAAACAGTAAGAGTCGCAAACTTTATAGAAATCTCTTGCGTAGTTTTAAAAAGTTTAAAAAATAAAAAAGAGATTAAGGCAAATTTCAAAACGGAGAGAAATCTAGTTACTTTTAATTCTCTAAAGAACTCCTGAAAAAACTGTATACCTAAAACATAAATGCTCATACGCCCTTATGATTTATTTTAAAACGACTTAAAACAAACGCTGAAATAATTAGAGTTAATATTAAGTCCCAATAAATATAATCGCTATGAACAATACTTTTAAGATAAGAAACCATGGCCATAATGATAAGAACAAAAAAACGACCTTCACGCTTCATAAAAATAATTTCTATAAACGCCAAAAACATTAAAACTAAACTCATTTTCTAACCTTTCTAAACAAAATCACCATTGGTAAAAAAGCTAATGAAAATAAAAGTTCGTCATAATTAATTGGACTTTTAAGGTCAATTAAAAACTTATATGTCAACTCGGTATAAAAAGATAAAGAGACAATAAAAAAAACTATCGGAGCGACTAATATTTTCTGCCATCTCTCAGTCAGAAATATTCTTTTTAGTTCTTTCTCTTCTGAACAAGATGTAACTATGAAAAGAAACATCATCACATAGAGATAAAAAACATCTCGCTCAGAGGAAATACCTTGATAAAAAAAATTTATTATAGCAAAGGCCACGACGAGCAAAAAACTTTTCCTGGAGTTTGTACCCACAAAATAGTTTGTCAAAACTATACTTAGGAGCAACAATTCTAAAAAATTAGATTTTAAATATTCCAAAAACATTATTAATTATATTTAACACCCATAATATCATGATTGGCTTGTTATTTAATTTCTCAATCGATTTTAATTCATTAAATCCAAGTGACTCGACAATGTTTACAAAAAGAACAAGTGCTGCGGTCTTTATTACCACAACCCATGGCCCAAACGTTTCAAAACCTCTGAGGTAACTTCCTCCTAAAAATGTATAAACAACGAACCATACAATAAGAGTTTTTAAAAAGGGGGTTTTTGAATATAAAACTGCTGACAAAATAAAAAGTGCGAATGCGTACGGTTGGAAAATAACTAGCCATGAGGGGATCTCTTTCCACAAAACACTTGATTGCATTTGTGACAACTCATTGAGCTTCGTTCCTAAAACAACATTGTCTAATAATGTAATTCCGAGAATTTGAAAAAAAAGGGCAATGACAAATCCACTTTCAGCTTGAGTGCAGACGACAACTAGGCTTGAAAAAAATAGAATCGTAATAACAACTTGCAGTAACGTTAATTGTTGACTCAAAACTGCGATAAAAACGAGTAAACTGATCAAGTTTATAACAAAAAACTTTGGTGAAAACATTTTACGATCATTCACTCTTATAAAAATATTATTCGTAAAAATTACTACCAGAAATGTAAATAATATTTCAATTACTTGAGTCATGACGTCCATTCATAAAAAGTAAAAGCAAGGCCAATCCACAAACGATTACAACGAAAATCTTATTAGCTTCGTTGTAATTTAATTTTGCAAGTAAAATTAAAAAAATTGAAAAACCCCAGATTGTTATCTTTTTATATCTCTCAACTTTAAGAGGAGGAAAAGAAATACTGCTTTGAAACATAATAAATAAAACAATTATGATAATCCAAAGATGAAGCTTATCTAGATGATAAATCAAAGTTACCTTTTAGAAAGTAAACATATGAGAGCTTGTTGTTAAGTGAACAAGTTGCTCCCAAAAGACTCCCCATAATAAAATTGGTACCGCCAGGGCAATAATAATGGCTTGATTCCTGTAACAAAATCCTTCGATTTTATTTTCATTTTCAGCATCTTTTAGAATCATCAACCGCACCACTTTCAAATAATAAAAAAGTGAGATGACAGAGTTTATTCCTGCTAAGACTGCTAACGTATAATATTTTTTCTCAGCTAAAACGTACAAAATTCTAAATTTCGCAATGAACCCACTAAAAGGTGGTAACCCTGCTAACGAAAACATAGCAGCAGTTAAACATAATGCCATTAACGGGTGTTTTTTTATTAATCCTGCGAAACGATCGAAATGATCATTGCCATAAGTATCTGCAACAAATGATCCGACATAAAACGCCACCAGAGTCATAAAAATATAAACAAAACCGTAGAATAAAATGGCCTCAGCACCAATTTCGTTCATTACGACAACACCCAATAACATATTTCCTGCATGAGCAATTGAAGAATAAGCTAACATTCTTTTGAAAGAGCGTTGGCCAATCGCAGTGATGTTTCCCACAAACATTGTTAGCACAGCAATGACGCTGATTAATCCAACCCATCCATGCTGGAGAACTCCATCCACTTTAAAAAAGATCATAGAGACTCTAACCACAGCAACAATTCCTGCAATCTTGGGAACAAGTGCAAAAAGAGTCGTTACTGGGATTGGTGATCCTTCATATACATCTGGCGCCCACATGTGAAATGGGACACAAGAAATTTTATAACCAAGACCGACGAAAAAAACCACGAAACTGGCCAAAATGATAAATACGTTTACGCCTTCAAGTGTTTTTAAAATTGCTGGTAACTCGGCAAATTGAATTGTTCCTAGGACTCCATAGATATGGCTCATACCGAACAACATTAAGGCAGCAGAAACACCGCCATATAAAGCGTACTTTAAGCCGGCCTCAGCTGAACGATCATCGTTTCTTTTAAATGATGCTAGAACATAAGAAAGTATCGATAACGTTTCAATACCCAAATATAACGTGAGCATATTATTAGCTGAGGCCAAGAGCATCCCGCCAAACAAAACCCCTAAAGTCATTGCCACAAATTCCGTTTTCAAATTTGCATAAATATCTTTTGATTGTGAGCAAAGATAAACTACTCCAAGGGTTGCTAGCACCATCATGATTTTTGATAGCGTGCTAAAAGGATCAATTACAATCGAGTTAGTGAAAATTGAAACCGACTCCCGATTTAAATTGAAAATTAAGTTAATAATGGTTGCGACTAAACCGAGACAGGCTATGCCGTAAATATAACCACGTTTTGTTTCTGTATTTGAATAAGTCGCTTCCATGATTAAAACAAAGCACATGGTGGCAACAACAATCAATTCAGGAACATAAAAAGCTACATTGTTTAGATAGATCGACAACATGAATTAACTCCCAATTAAAAACTCGACAGCATCGTCACTAAACTTCCTACGGATGCCTTCATAATATTCAAAAGTGGCGCAGGATAAATTCCAAATAAAATCACAGCGACACAAAGTGGTAACATATAAAAAATTTCACGAGAGTTCATGTCTTCGTAATTTTTATTTTCTTCAATCACCTCACCAAAGAACATTCTCTTGAACATCCACAATAAATAAGCGGCGCCAAGCAATAAACCAAATGCTGCGATTAAAGTGATGGTGGTAAATTTCTCATACATACCAAGAAAAATTAAGGCCTCTGAAACAAATCCCGAGAGACCAGGTAAACCCATTGATGCAAACATAGCGATTATAAAAATTATCGAAAACTTTGGCAGTTGAGTATAAAGACCCCCAAAACCTTTTGTTCCGTCAGGCTTAACAATCCATCTGTGGTGAGATCTTTCATATAAAATTCCGACAAGCAAGAACATCATCGCTGTAGAAGTTCCATGATTAAACATTTGTAAAACAGCTCCATTCATTCCCTGAATTGTCATGGCAGACAATCCCAGCATTACAAATCCCATGTGAGATACAGATGAGTAGGCGATAAGTTTTTTAACATCTGTTTGGGCCATGGCACAAAGGGCCCCGTAAATCACATTGATAATACCGAGCCAAGCAATCATGCTGGCAAAATAGATTGAAGCTTGTGGGAAAATTGGAAATGCAATTCTTAAAAAGCCGTAAGTTCCCATTTTAAGCAACACTCCCGCGAGGATAACTGATACCGCAGTTGGAGCTTGAACGTGAGCATGTGGAAGCCAAGTGTGAAATGGAAACACTGGAACTTTAATGGCAAAACCAATAAATAACATTACGAAAAATATTTTATCAAAATCAAATTGATGTCCAAAAAGCATCATTTTTGTTTCATGCCATCTTCCACCAGCAAGCGCCAATAGATCAAATGACGATTCTCCCTGACCAGAAACGAAATACAGGGCAACCATTCCAACTAACATTAATACTGATCCAAAGAACGTATAAAGGAAAAATTTGACTGCTGCGTACTCTCTGTTTTCTCCGCCCCAAATGCCGATAAGAAAAAACATCGGTATAAGCATAACTTCCCAATAAACATAAAATAAAAAGAAGTCCAAAGAGAAGAATACTCCGAACACTGTTGATTCTAATAAAAGCAATAACGCAAAATAAGATTTAACTGATTTTTCAATGGTCCATGAACTTAGGATACAAATAAAAAATAAAAGTCCTGTTAAAATTGTCATTGGGAGTGAAATTCCATCAATACCTAATGAATAATAAATATGAAATTGTTCAATCCAAGGAACCTTGATGGCAAACGCTGGCTGTATTCCCGGCACCGTTTGATCAAACTTAAGGTATAAAACAATGGTTAAAAGAAAAGTAAAAGCAGTTGTTGCTAGCGAAAGCCAACGAATTGCATCTTCTTTTTCTTTTGGCATGATTAACACAACCAACATTCCCAAGATCGGCATCCATAAAATCCAAGTTAATATTGCGTGCACAGGGTATCTCCTTTAACTAAAATAATATTTTTAATGTATATTTAATGTCCAAATATAGCTCGCCAAAACAAGTACAATTACAATGAAGTAAAACTGTATTTTCCCTGACTGAATCGTTCTTAAAATCACGTTCATTAATTTTACCGATGCTCCGGTTCCATCAACCATTGAAGTATCAATAACTAAATTATCAAACCACTTTGCGCCAGTAAAAAGAGTCTTATTAACTTTTTCCATTCCATCAACAGCGTAGCGATCAAATATACCCATATCAAAAAATGAAACAAGATTATTAAATGGAAGTAATACTTTTTTAATTAAAACCTCAATATAAAACCAATCCATGTAGTACTTATTTTCCAGAGCTTCATTCCAGTTACTGAATCTTGAAGTCCACATTCTTGGATCGATTTTTTTCGCGATATAAGTTAAATAGGCCAGGCCCACTCCTGAAAACGCAATAATGATTGAAAGTATGGCGCCAAAAACATGCGTCTGGTGAGCATGGTGAGCTTCTTCTTCTTCTAATCCATGAGTCGGATCGTAAATTGATTGTTCAAAAACTTTTTTTGATTTCTGATCAGAAAAACCAAACGGTTGTCTTTCATAATCTTTAAAATTTTCCAGATGTGGTTTTTCAATCAATGTCGCAAACCATTCATATCTTTTCGAAAATATTTTTACTTCGCCTTGGCCAGTTAACGAGCCTGAATAAAAAACTCCTAGAGTAAAAACTGAAAGGATTAATAATGGAATATTTTGATTCCATGAAATATGTTCTTCATGTACATGGTGGTGTAAGTCTTTATCTCTTGGCTCTCCAAAAAAGGTTAAGAACATCATTCTGAACATATAAAATGCTGTTAAAAACGCAGCAGCAAAGCCCAGCAGCATTGGAATAATATAAACTTTACTATGGAATGCTTTAATTAGTGCTTCACCTAAAATTCTATCTTTAGAAACAAAACCTGAGAAAAAAGGAATTCCGGCAATGGCCAGTGTACAAAACATCATTGCAATAAAAGTGAATGGAAGTTTTTTACGAAGCCCGCCCATTCTTGGCATTTCTTGTACATGACTGTCAGTATGATGATCATGTAATGAGTGAATGACTGAACCAGCCGCCAAGAATAAACATGCTTTGAATACGGCATGAGTAATTAAATGCATAAATGATGCATTATAAGCATCAACACCAATTCCCAAAACCATGTAACCTAATTGTGAAATTGTTGAATAGGCGAGTACCGCTTTAATATCTGTTTGTATCAACGCAATCGTAGCCGCACCAAATGCTGTTATCGCACCAACATAGGCAATAAAAACTTTCAGGTTTCCTAATTGCATTAGCGGTTCCATGCGAAGTGAAAGATAAACACCAGCGGCCACCATCGTAGCAGCATGGATTAGTGCGGAACATGGAGTAGGACCAAACATCGCATCAGGTAACCAAACTTGTAGTGGAAATTGTGCTGACTTTCCAATTGTTCCCATGAATACACAAAAAGCTGCAAAAGTTGCCAGTGGGATTCCTAATACAAAATGATTACTAAAAGCACCTGAAGCAATGGCGCTGTAAATATCAACAAAACGAACGCTTCCAACAACACTCCACAAAGCTAAAATTCCCAGTAGGAAAAAAACATCTCCCACTCTTGTGGTCATAAAAGCTTTTAAAGAAGCATTTCCGGCGCCTTCTTTTTCGTAATAAAAACCAATTAATGAATACGAACAAAAACCCATAAGTTCCCAGAAAATGAAAACAGAAAGTAGGTTATCTGAAAGAACTAAGCCCAGCATGGCCGAAGTAAAGAGTGACATATAAACAAAAAATCGACCATATCTCGCATCATGCTGCATATAAAAAGTTGAAAAGATATGAATCAATGTCGCCACACCCGTAACCATCAACAACATAACAGCTGTCATGTTATCAATATAAATGCCCATATCTACTTTGAAAGGAATTTTGTCATAAGATAAGTCAAACCAATTGAAAACTTTGTGTACGTGATAGCCAGATGAATAAACATCAAAAACAAAGTTTTTGAAAATTCTTAAAGCAAATAAAAATGAAGTAAAGATAGCCCCGCAGCTAATGACAATCGCGACCTTGGTAAATTTCTTTACAATAAAAGAATTTATAACAAAGGCCAAAAATGGCAAAAGAATAATTGGCGCTACAGATGTAACTGTATAATCCATAATAGCTAACCTCAGCTCTGCAATTGTGAAGCATCATCAATGTGAATGCTTTCTTTAATTTGAAAAAATCTAATTACAATTGCTAAGCCCACAGCTGCTTCTGCTGCTGCAATAACAATAATAAATAATGCAAAAATATGGCCATCTAAATTTTGAGCTGTGTATCTTGAATAAGCCACAAAGTTTAGGGCAGCACTGTTAAGCAGCAACTCAATTCCAAGTAGTATTGCGATAATATTTTTTCTTGCGATAATGACTAAAATTCCACACAGGAAAAGAAAGAATGAAATTAATAAATAACTTGAAAGTGAAATCATTTTACACCCCTGTTTGGTCGCGCAATGATCGCGGCACCAATCAAGGCCCCCAATAAAACGACAGAAGATGCTTCAAATGCTAGGACATGATCTGTTAATAGAAGATGACCCAGTTGCTCTACAGTTGAAACGTAAGATTGTGGATCTTTCGAAGATTTTAAATCAATTATATTAAAAATAATTTTTCCCACTGACAAAGTAAAAACAATTAAAACAGCAGATCCAACTAAATAAGTTTTTTTATTCCCCATCGCTGATACTTTTTCAAAGCCAAATTTATTGAAAAAGTCTGCTTTGTCTCCACCAGTCAACATCACAGCAAAAATCATTAAGATAACAACACCGCCAACATACACAACTAACTGAACTGCACTGACAAAATCAGCTCCCAGTGTGACATAGAGTCCGGCAACTCCAATCAGCGATGCCAACAAAAAAACACATGCATGCATGATGTTTTTTACTGCCACAACCCCTATTGCTCCAGCTAAAGTTAATAATGTCGAAATCAAGAACAAGAATTTTACAAACACTTGTTGCTCCTTAAATTAATGTCCACCACCGCTATGAATTGACGTCACGGCCATATTCATAACCAGTTCATAGAATGATTTTCCATTTAAAAAATAAACCCACAAAGCACAACCCACTAAGTTAAATAAGGCGATCGGAGTAAGATATTTCCAACAAACCACCATGAGTTGATCAACTCTTAACCTTGGTAGAGTCCAACGAATCCAAATCACAACATAATAAAGGAGAAAGGTTTTTGTTAAAAAAGAGCCCATCTGAAGTATCTGGCCAAGAATTGACTCACCACCAAGATCCATTGGGACTTTGTATCCGCCTAAAAATAATGCCGAGGCTGCTCCGCAAACGACAAAAACTTCGACGTACTCGGCTAGCGCAAAAAACGCAAATCTCATCCCCGTAAATTCTGTATGGTAACCAGAAACTAATTCAGACTCTGCTTCAGGTAAATCAAAAGGAGCTCTATTTGTTTCCGCTAAAACACCTACAAAAAAAACAAAAAAACCAATAAAGGTAAAAGGATTATGAAAAATAAACCAACCTGTTGGCCAGCCCGTTTGAGCGTCGACAAGTTTATCAAACGATAAGCCTCCTGCTAAAACAACCACTGCTAACATAGAAAGAGTCACAGGTATTTCATAACTAATAATTTGCGAAGCCCCTCTCATTCCACCCAGCATGGACCACTTTGAGTTTGAAGAATAGCCGCCCAGAAAAATTCCAATACCAACCAGCGAAGACACGCCAAGTAAGTAAACAACACCGACATTAAGATGAGTAAGTGTAAGTCCTTTTGAAAAAGGAATCACTGCTAATGAAGCAAAAACGCCCATTAGGCACAGAGTTGGCGCAACGAAAAAAAGTGCTCGATCTGCCTTAGCAGGAACGATATCTTCCTTCATAATCATCTTCACACCATCAGCCAGAAATTGCAAAATCCCAAAAGGGCCAACTCTATTTGGGCCAATTCTCATTTGCATATCAGCAGAAATTTTTCTTTCTGCATAAGTTCCCAAACCACCGATAACGGCCATCACATTAACTACTATAAAAGCGGCAATGAAAAAAATAAAAAAAGTTAAAATACCAGAAGCATTTAAGCCAAATTTAGTGCTAACAAAATCGAACATATTTCTAACGATTTCAAAATCTAACAAATAACTTACGATTGTATTATTCATGATTATTCCTTAATCGTGCGACGTGCGGCTGAGTGCTGATAACTCTTCACCCAATCCAGATCGCCTTTTTTCCAACAATACACAATTCCCACCACTAAAATTCCAATGAAAACCAAAAATGAACAAAGCGCAATCGAACCCATGCCAATTTCATTAAATTGCTTAAAAACAGCTGCCACAGGAAACATTAAGGCCGATTCAACATCAAAAATAATAAAAATTAATCCCACTACATAAAAACGAATATTAAATTGTGACCAAGCAGACCCAACTGGTTCTTCACCACACTCATAAGCTGTTTCTTTTAATTTTGTTGGATGATGTGGACGCACCAATTTACCGACAAGCAAAGCCCCTGCTACTGCAATAAAGCCAAATGCAAACAGCATTACCACCGGCATGTAGACATTCAATCCCGTCGAACTCATTAAAACTCCAATTCGTTTATGTTATAAAAAGTACAATAATTATAACATATTGAAAATAAATTTAAATTCTCTATTAAGTTAGATGACATTCTAAGGCCAGATGCTTATTTTAGGAAAATGTTTTCTGCATTAAAATCAAAACTTGATGACTGGGGCAAATCCTCTGCGCACCAACCCTTCCATATTCACGGAACAACTTTTGAGCAATGGTCATTTATTGGAAAGTTTTTTCTAAACAACTCCGAATCGAAGCAGCTATATGTTTTCGAGAACGACGAAATCGCCGAAGAAGCTTTACAGTTTTTAGAAAAAAATAATTTCTCCGACAAATTTAATCTTCTATTTTTCCCCGGACTTGACTGTAATCCTTACCAAAAAATTGTGCCTTCTGAGAAAAACTTTAATCTCCGACTTTCGGCACTTTCTCAAATTTGCATTCACTCCAACAGGCCAAATATAATTCTCTGTTCAGTTGAATCACTTTTATTAAAAATTCCACCCCAAGATTATTTTACAAAAAACACTCATGCATTAAAAAAAGACGATATTTACGACAGGGGCGAGTTGACTAAAAAATTTGTTGAATTAGGCTATTCCTCCTCGATGACAATTGAGGAACCTGGAACTTTCTCTATTAAGGGTGAAATACTTGATCTTTATTCGTTTCATTCTGGGCCCGTCAGAATTATTTTTTTTGATGATTTAATAGAACATATGTATCCCATAGACACCCTCACGAATCGATCTTTGAAAGAACAAGAAATATCTACCTTATACTATGGACCTTGTGGACAAGTTGTAAAAAATGAACAGTTTCGAATGGTTTTGCGAGAAAACATTCCACAACCAACACTTGCTTTTAAAAATCGTATTGAGACTCGCAAAAAAATTTTCGATGAACTCACGCAAGGCAATTTATTTGATGATTATATTCATTTTTTCTCACAATTTTTCAACAATCAAGCGACCTTGGCAGATTATATTTCCAGTGACTACAAAACCTATTTTATAAATTACGAAAAAATAGAAGGTACTTTCTACGACTGGAAAAGAGAATTAGAAAATTCGTTCAAACAAGTTAAAGACGACATAACAAGTTCGAATATTTTACCAGCCCCTGAACTTTTATATAGCTTCACTCTTCCAACTCGAAACTTCGTTGCAATTAATAATTTTCAATCGGCTAACCTTGAACAAGATATAAAAAACTCCATGGGATTAAAGCTAGAACCCATTAGAACATATTTTACTCGAACATTTGGTGGCACTGGAGATAAGCATTCATTTCTTACAAAAGTATTTGAATATCTTAGTCAGGTCTCTGCTCACTCGAAAATTTATTTTTGCTGTCGTTCAGAATCGTCAAAAAACGAAATCAATTATTTGCTGCAAAATGTACCAGGCAAAATTAACAATGCCATATTTTTAGACTTTGTTAATTTAGATGGCTTTAATTATTCTGCTGATAATGTTTATGTCATTTCTGACTCTGACCTCTTTAGCAAAAAAACCGAAAAGGCCCAAAATGTAGTTAAAAACCTTGATTTATTTGCTGAGCAAATTGGCCAATTAAAAGCTGGGGATTTCGTCATTCATAGTGAATGGGGAATGGCAAAATATTTAGGCCTTGAGTCAATGACAATAGGAGAGAGCAAATCTGATTTTTTAATTCTACAATTTGATGAAGGCGATAAAGTTTATCTGCCGGTTTATAAATTAAATTTAATTCAAAAACACTCTGACTCGATCAACGGCCAAAAATTAGCGAGCTTAAGACATAATAAATTTAACCAAGTTAAAGAACGTGCCAAACAATCTGCCAAGGCACTTGCGTTTAGTTTAATTGAATTACAAGCAAAACGCATGACTTCTAAAGCACATCGTTTTTCACCACCAGATCATTTATATAATGAATTTGAACTTAGCTTTCCCTTTCAAGAAACACCAGATCAACAAAGGGCCATTAATCTCGCCTTAGAAAAAATGCAATCGGCACAACCAATGGATTTACTTATTTGTGGAGACGTGGGATTTGGAAAAACTGAAGTTGCAATGAGGGCAGCTTTTAAAGCTGTCCTGGATAAAAAACAAGTTGCGATTTTAGTGCCAACAACAATTTTAGCTCTACAGCATTTCTTAACCTTTACTGAGCGATTTAAAAATTTCCCGGTCAACATTGATCATATTTCACGCTTTAGAACTAAAAAAGAATGCGACAAAATTTACCAAGACGTCAGAGAGCATAAGGTTGATATTTTAATTGGGACACATGCTCTTCTTTCAAATGATGTTCAATATAGTGATCTTGGACTGGTTATTGTCGACGAAGAGCATCGCTTCGGAGTAGGTCACAAAGAAAAATTAAAACTCATTAAAGAATCTGTCGATTTTCTAACTTTAACCGCAACTCCAATTCCCAGAACGCTTCAACTTTCATTTTTGGGGCTACGGGATATGTCATTGATTCAAACCGCACCCCCGCGCAGACAATCAATAAAAACCTATGTCATTAAAGAAGATCCTGCGACAATTAAAGAGGCGATCGAAAAAGAATTACATCGAGGCGGTCAAGTTTATATCATTCACAATCGAGTTAACGATATTGAAATCTTTTCTAGTAAAATTCGTGAACTAGTTCCACAAAGTAAAATCGTTATTGGCCACGGTCAACTTTCTGAAAAGGAACTTGAACAAAGAATGAAAGCATTTATTCAAGGTGAATATAATATTTTAATTGCAACCACCATTATTGAGTCAGGAATTGATATTCCAAACGCCAACACTATGATCATCGACCGAGCAGATACTTTTGGTTTGGCGCAACTCCATCAATTAAGAGGCAGAATAGGACGCTCTGATAAAAAAGCCTACGCCTATCTTTCAGTGCCTGCTTTTCAAAATATTGGAGTTGATGCAGAAAAAAGATTAAAGGCCCTGCAAACCTATGCTGATATTGGGGCGGGATTTGCACTGGCAAGTTGTGATTTAGAAATTCGCGGAGCAGGTGATATTTTAGGAGCCGAACAATCTGGCCACATGGAGGCCATTGGTTTGGAACTTTATATGCAGTTAATTAAGGAAGCGATAAATGAATTAAAAGGTGCAAAAACTGTTAGCACAAAAATCGACATTGAAATCAATACTCCGTTTCCCGCATATATTCCATCTTCCTACATCACTGATGCTTCTACACGCTTAAAACAGTACAAATCTCTTTCCAACTTAGAGACTTTGGAGCTTTTGGATGAGGCCGAAGATCAATATGTTGATGTTTACGGCGCCATTCCAATAGAGGTCAAAAATTTATTTGTGGTTTTGCGTGCCAGACTTTTATTATCTAGGCTTAATGTAAAGTCAGTTCAGCTCGCAAGAAAATCTCTTATTCTTAAATTTAACGCAGCAACATTAGATCAAAATGTACCGCTTAGAAATCAAATCGTTGATTTCTTTATCAAAAGACCAAAAGTGTATCAATTTACTCCAGATTATAAACTCATCTATTCTCGCGATAATGATTTTGATTTAGAGGCACTTTTGCGCTTTTCAAAAGATATTGCTCAGCAACTAAATCTATGTTAGCGTTTTTATTATAGATATATTGCAAGGTGACATTAAAATGATGAAGATGATAAAAGCAATTCTGTTCACAACTATTTTTGTAGCTACTACTCAGGGATGGGGGCAGGCCACAAACGATGCAGTTGTTGCAACAGTAAACGACACAAAAATAACCAAATCTCAATTGGATCAAGCATATAAAGAAAATATGATGTTTGTTTCTAATAAAGTTGTGACTAAAGAAAAAGTTTTAAACGATTTAATTAATCGTGAGCTGGGAATTAATAAGGCCAAACAAGCTAAGCTTGATCAAGATTCAGTAGTTAAAAGAAAAATGGAAGATGTTCTTTACCATGCCCAAATTTCAAAAGATTTAGAACAGAAACTATCGAAAATTAACGTCACTGAAAAAGAAGTTGAAGCTTATTATAAAACTCACCAAGAATATCGTGTCGCTCACATTTTATTTCGTGTAAAAGCTAATCCAGATCAAAAAGAAACAGAAGAAGCGCTTGAACAGACGATGAAAGTGTATAAAACATTACAACAAAACCCTGATAAGTTCACTGAGCTAGCTAATAAATTTTCTCAATCTAGTGTTGCACCAATTGGTGGAGACATGGGCTTTGTACCTGCTGCTAATATGGCACCAGAATTTTTCGCTTCAATTAAAGATAGGCCAGTGGGCCACATCACTTCTCCGGTTAGAACACAATTTGGTTACCATATTATTAAGGTGTTAGGGCAGAAGGAATACAAGCAAGTGTCACTTCCTTTTTACCAAAAAGTTGTTTATGACTTAAAGCGTGACGACATTCTTCAGCAATATTTCAAAGATCTTAAGAAAAAGGCTGCGATAAACGTCAATAACAAGCTTTTAGAATAGATTTTTTATAGTTATTTTTTTATAGTAGGGCAATGATTAAAAGCATTGCCCTTTTTTTTGCCATCTGTTCAATAACACAAGCAACTCTGCTGGATAAAACCGTCGCCATTTTTAATGAAAAAGTGATTACATTATCAGAAGTAGAACGAGTAAAAAGCAACTTTTTAACTCGAAAAAACGTTGCTCCAAATGTTTATAATGGAAACGAAGCCTCCACAGAAAAAATTGCGGCCATCATTATTAACAAATTTATTATCCGTGAAAAAATTTCTGAACTTGGTTACAACATCAGTGACGATCAAGTTGAGGCGCAAATTAAAACAACGGAAAGCCGCTTGAATTTAAACAGGGCCGCTCTTTTAGCTTTTTTAAAAGGCAATAACATTACCTTTGATGAATATTTTGAAATTATTAGAGAATCAATTGAATACAATGTTTTTCAAGATCGTATTATTGAACCGCTTATTTCTGTTACTGAACAAGAAATTAAAAATGCTTTCTTTAAGGAAAATACTCAAAACAAGGCCCTGGCAGTTAAGTATTCACTTATTGGTTATTCAATTGAGAAGGGGAGTAACTTTAGAGCAGAAAACTTTCTCACTTCAATTAAAAACTACCAGAAAACAGGAATTTTAGCTGATCAATATAAAAACGTTGAAATTATAAATCTAGGTGACGTTACTGAAGACACTCTGAATAAAGACTTAACTAAACTTTTAAAAGACACTGACGAAGGCTCATTTAGCGCGCCTTTTTCTCAAAATAACAAAAGTACTATTTATTTTGTAAAAGCAAAAGACTTAGCAGAATCTGAAATCTTCATAAAAGAAAAAGAGAAAATTAGGCAACGCTTACTCGGGAAAATTTCACATGACGTTTCCGGCGTTTGGCTGCTAAGAGAAAAAACAAAACACTACGTCAGAACTTTCTTCTAATGATTTATGTATCTCAAGGGCATGAGCTAGGAATTGGATTAGAAGTTTTCTTTCGCTCTCTAGCTTTCTTTTCCAAACCTGAACAAAGAAAATTTACGCTGATTATTGAAACAAACGAAGCTAAAAAATATCAAGCTTTTCTAGAATCAACTGCTATTCACTTATATACCTTTAAAAAATCTCAAAAAAGCCTAACGGCTGAATCACTAATAATTGCTTTAGAAAAAATTAAAGCAAAAGATATTTTAATCACTCTTCCCACCTCTAAAGACCAGTTGGTTATTAATAGCACTCAACATTTTGGTTATACTGATTTTTTCAGAAATCAATTTAAGACCTCACTTCCTATGTGTTTTAAGTTCAACCATACCTATTACGCTATTTTGACAGATCACATTCCTTTAAAGAAGGTGAGCGATGAGATTGACCTTGCCAGTACTCAAGAAAAAATAGAAGTTCTTCGCAGCGGCATTCATAAATATTACGGCAAACTTGATGACATTTATCTAATGGGTCTAAATCCGCACTGCGGAGAACGGGGACTTTTTGGATATGAAGAGGAAAAAATCCATTTTAAAGTTAAAAATGTGAACAAGGTCATTCCTGCTGATGCGCACCACAATCATTTAGATTCAAACAGAAAACAATTATTTATTTTCAACTACCATGATCAAGGTCTTGTTGCTTTTAAGCAAATTCATGGGTTTCTAGGTATAAATATCACTTTTGGTATGCCATTTTTAAGACTTAGCGTGGATCATGGTACAAACTTTGGCCATTATCAAAAAAATATTTCCAATATCTCAGGCATCGTCTATGTTATGGCCGAGGCACTGAGGTTGCAAAATATATGAACGAGATTATTATTCATAAAGCCGCAGTACATAATTTAAAAAATATTTCACTGCGCATTCCTAAAAATAAATTACTGGTTGTAACCGGTCCATCAGGCTCGGGAAAGTCTTCTCTTGCCTTTGATACAATTTATGTTGAAGGCCAAAGACGATACATTGAATCACTTTCATCTTATGCCAGACAATTTATTGGGCAATTTGAACAGCCAAATGTTGAATCGATCCAGGGACTTTCTCCCAGTATCGCCATTGATCAAAAATCTTCCAGTAAAAATCCTAGATCTACCGTTGGAACGATCACTGAAATTTATGATTATTTAAGACTTTTATACGCGCGAGTAGGTGATCTGTACTGTCCTAAAACTGGAAAAAAATTAGAAAAATTCTCTCCTTCAAATATAAATCATTTTTTAAGCAATAATAAAGAAGGGACAAAATTTCAAATCACTGCACCTATTACTATCTCGGATATAAAAGAATTTACTGCTTTAAAAAAGAAACTGGCCGAAAAAGGTTTTACTAGGGTTCTATATAAGAATGAAATGCTTGAAGTGGAAGATTTCGATACAAAAAAGATTAAAGGAAATGTTTCCTTTGACGTTGTGATTGATCGCATCTCGTTAAAAAAAGAATCCGAATCAAGACTTATTGATTCAATTGAAACTGCTTTTAAAATAAACGAAAATACAGTGAAAGTTTATATTAACGACACACCATTTTCTTTTAATAATAAATTCATCGCTGATGATGGAACTATTTACACTGACCCTGAGCCAAGACTCTTCTCATTTAATTCTCCCATTGGAGCATGTCCAGAATGTAATGGATTAGGTGAGAGTAAAATATTCGATCTAGAAAAAATTATCCTAGATGTTGACCTTCCATTATTTGAGGGAGCGGTCGCGCCACTTAAAAAAGGAAATTCATTCTTGGTAAACATGATCGAATGTATCGCCAAAGAAGAGAAAGCTAACTCAAAACTCCCTTATAAAAAATTACCAAAACCTTTTCTGAAAATTCTCACAGAAGGTTCTGACAAACCTTATAAATATTCTTTTGTTTCCGATAATTCAAAATTCACTTTTACTAAACCTTTTCCAGGTTTACCAAAATGGCTAGAGAAGAAATATCACGAAACAAGTTCTGAAAAGGTTAGGACAGATATTGAAGCACTTATGACTGTGTCAGAATGCCAGTCTTGTAAAGGAAATCGCTTAAACCCGCTCGCTCTTGCTGTAAAAATTAATGATCACCACATTTCAGATATCTCAAATATGTCTATCCAAAATGCCATTATTTTTTTTAAAAGCTTAAGCTTAGAAAAATCTAAAAAAATTATTGCCGAAAAAATTCTTAAAGAAATTAATTCAAGATTGCATTTTTTAAATAACGTTGGCTTAAATTATTTAAGTCTTTCAAGACAGGCCAGCACTCTCTCTGGAGGGGAATCACAACGAATTCGCCTTGCCACACAAATTGGCTCGGCCTTAACTGGTGTCATTTACGTTCTTGATGAACCGAGCATTGGCCTTCATCAAAGAGACAATATGAGACTTATTCAAACTCTTCACACACTAAGAGATATTGGAAATACTGTGATTGTAGTCGAACACGATGAAGAAACCATGAAAAACGCCGATCTTATTTTAGATATGGGTCCCGGTGCCGGAATTTACGGAGGAGAAATTGTCGCGTACGGAACTGTGCAAGAAATTATCGATAATAAAAAATCTTTAACCGGAAAATACTTAAGTCATAAAGATCAAATATTCACCAAGTCTTTAGAGCGAGCTCAAGATAAATTTATAAAAGTTGTCGGTGCTAAAAAAAATAATTTAAAAAACATCACTGTTGAAATCCCTTTAAACAATCTTGTTTTATTAACTGGAGTTAGCGGTTCAGGTAAATCAACTTTCGTTCATCAAGTTTTAATTCCTACACTAAAAGAAGAAAAGCCCATCGCTTGTCAAAAAATTATAGGCATCGATCTGATCGATTCAATTATCGAACTGGATCAATCTCCCATCGGTAGAACTCCTCACTCAAATCCAGCAACATATTGTGGAATTTTCGATGACATAAGAATTTTATTTTCTAAAA
>Ga0163144_10003553_pt1 | contig 35478 bp, 36 predicted proteins | sample OliLak19BULKMAT1_FD_123175 | JGI IMG/M metagenome (GOLD analysis project Ga0163144, IMG submission 123175) | Freshwater microbial mat bacterial communities from Lake Vanda, McMurdo Dry Valleys, Antarctica - Oligotrophic Lake LV.19.BULKMAT1 | ecosystem: Environmental > Aquatic > Freshwater >...
ATGGCCAGCTGGCAGACAGAGTTCAACATGGTGGCGGCTGAATAGCCTGCCTCACGGGCCCGCGCCTGATTCAGGCCTCTGGACAAAAGTGCCCGAGCGCATCAATTCTTGCCTAAAGGCTGAGGACAGAGGCCGTGCAGCATGAAAGTCTTCCTATCCCGCCAGATGTTGCAGACCCTGTCATTCGCGCTCGCCGCGTGTTTTGCGTGCCTTGCGGCGACTGCCGAAACGGCTGCGTCCCGGCCTGAAAAGGCGCCGGTTCCTCTCGGTATCGATCTGCCCCTGCGGCCGGGTGAGCGCGTGGTGCCGACGGCCGGCGCCGACTGTTCGGTGATTGTTTTTGCCCCGCATGAGGAACGCCATGAACGCTTCGCCGCCTACTGGCAGACGGCGCGCTGGAATGGCTACTGCCGGTTCGGGCTGGCCCATGGACCCGGCACGATAACCGGGGTGGATGCAGACTGGAGCGTCGACACGGCCATGCTTTACGGCCTCGAGGTCAATCCGGCGGAATCCATAACGGCCGAAGTCGGGCAGGACGGCGCGATTACCTGGGACCCGTTGATCGACACTCTGAACTTTTTTTCCGGCACTGCCTTCAGCGACCTCGAAACGAAACGCTACGCGATCCGGCTCGAGAAGGGACCGGCAGGAGATCTGGAACTCGGTGATCTTGTTTCGGCCTGGTACGGCCAGGACTATCTTGAAAAGCAGACGTTCGGCGCCGACGGCCGCGAATGGATCACCAGCGTGAGCGTCTGGAACGTGGACACCTATTGCGGCCTTGGCCTTCCTGCAGAGTACAGGTCCTTCGAAAAGGAAGTGAAGAAGGCCTGCAGGAAGTCTGTCGACAAGCTTGTCCTGCTCCGGCGCGAGGGTTTCGCAGCCGATCCGTGGACGGAGCGCGCGATCACCTGGCTCAAATCCTGTCCGGTCAACAGGACGCGGAACACCAATGATTGCGGAAGGCTGGTCAAGAACGCGCTGGGCAAGGACGGCGTGGAACTGGACAAGTTCCTGACAGAGGGCGACGCGGCTGCGCGCCGGGCGGCGCGGCAGGAAATCATCGACCGGTATGCACCGCTCGAGGCCGCCATCGAGGAGCCTCTGCTGGTCGGGGAATTCCAGTAGTCCGATCTTCCGTCTAAAGATCGATTACGACGCGCCGGTCTTCCAGCGCGGTGATCGCATTCTGCGGCGTAGCGCAATGTACTAGCGCGTCCCGGAAGCCGTCCGGTATGAAGCCGCCGGTGATGATGCGTTCAATCAGATCGAAGAAGGGCTGCCAGAATCCGTCCTCGTCCAGGAACGCCATCGGTTTCGCGTGCAGGCCGAGGCGGGCCCAGGAGAGGATCTCAACCGCTTCCTCCAGCGTGCCTATTCCGCCGGGCAGCACGATGAAGGCGTCGGCCTCTTCGAACATCATCATCTTGCGGGTGTGCATGTCTTCGACAATGCGGTGTTCCACATCCTTGAAGATGCGTTCCTTCTGCAACAGGAAACGCGGCATGATGCCGAGCACCTCGCCGCCGGCCCCGTTGGCCGCGCGGGCACAGGCGCCCATCAGGCCTACACCGCCGCCGCCATACACCAGCCGGATTCCGCGCGCTGCAAGCTCCAGGCCGAGCGCGTCGGCGAGGCTTATGTAGCTGGGGCTCACATTGTCGGAGGCGCCGCAATAGACGCAGATCGATCCGATGCTCGAAAGTTTCGCCGGGGTGTCAGGATCATCCATAAGGCAGGAGTTTAAGCAGCGTTGCCCGCTTCGGCCAGACGCTTTTGCAAGGCTGAGCAGCAGACCGGCTCGTGGGTGGGTTTCGTTTTCCGCCGTTCCACGCCATATGGCTTTCATGAGTCCTCCTGCAATTGGCGCCGCTGCGCCGGAAAATCATGACCGGATCGAGAGCGCGGACGGCGGCCTGTCCGCCTCGATTCTGCGTATCCTGAAGCTACTCTGGCGGCCGGAACTGGCCAAATGGCGTCCGGTCATGGCCGTAGCCGTTCTGCTGACGCTCGCGGCGTCTGTCCTGGAGGTGATCTCGCCCCTGGTCATGGGCCACGCGATCAACCAGGTGGTGGAGCAGGGCGAAGGCGGCGGCTTTGCCGTCGCGGCATTGTGGCTGACCTATGGTTTGATCCTCAGATTGGCGGCGGCGGCCTTGCCGCAGGCCCGGGACTGGTTGTTCGCGCCGGTGAGCCAGGATGCGCAGCGGGTCGCGAGCGTGGACGCGTTCGGCCATGCCCTTGGCCTGTCGTTGAACTTCCACCAGACCCGCCGCACCGGCGCCCTCAACCGCGTGATTGAGCGCGGGGCGGGGGCCATCGATTACCTGATCCGGTTCCTCGCCTTCAACATCGGCCCGACCCTGATCCGGCTGGTGCTGGCCTCCATCGCGCTCGGCGTTGCCTATGATTACCGGCTTGCCTTGATCGCGGTCGTGACGATCGCGCTTTACGTGCTGTCTACTGTGGTCATTACCGAATGGCGCGTTCGCCAGCGCCGGAAGATGAACGAGGCCGACACCCACTTCCGCGCGACCTCCGTGGACATCCTCACCAACTTCGAGACCGTCAAATCCTTCGCCGCCGAAACGCGCGAGACCGGCCGCTTCGACAAGGCGATGGGCGACTACAACGTCCACTATGTCGATACGGTGCGCAGCATGTATGTGCTGAACACCGTGCAGGCACTGGTGATGAACCTTGGCCTTCTGGCCGTGATGGTATTGTCGGCGCTGAACGTCATCGAAGGGCGCATGCAGATCGGTGACCTTACGGCCGTGATGCTGATGCTCCTCTCGCTCTATGCGCCGCTGAACATTCTCGGCTGGGCCTGGCGGGAGATCAAGCAGGGAGCAGTGGACCTTGAAAAGCTCCACGGTCTTCTGGCCATGGTGCCGGAAGTAGAGAACGTGCCGGACGCAAAGGTGCTCGCCAAACCGCAAGGCCGGGTGACCTTCGAGGACGTGTCCTTCAACCATGAAGGCCGCTCCGTGGGTGTGCAGAATATCAGCTTCGATGTTCCGGCCGGCGGCAAGATCGCCTTCGTCGGAACCTCGGGCGCCGGCAAGTCAACGCTGCTCAAACTGCTGTTCCGCTTCTATGACACGGATGGCGGACGGGTGCTGGTGGACGGGCAGGATGTGCGCACCCTGACGCAGGAATCCCTGCGGGCCGCGCTTGGCCTGGTGCCGCAGGACGTGGTCCTGTTCAATGATACGATCCGCGCCAACATTGCCTATGCCCGGCCCGGCGCCACGGAGGAGGAAATCCGCGACGCCGCCCGCGGGGCGCAGCTGCTGGATTTCATCGAAAGCCAGCCGGACGGCTGGAACACGCGCGTTGGCGAACGCGGCCTGAAACTCTCCGGCGGCGAGAAACAGCGCGTCGGCATCGCCCGGGTGGTGCTCGCCGACCCTGCGATACTCGTACTCGACGAAGCGACCAGCGCGCTCGACAGTGCGACGGAAGCGGCCGTTCAGGATTCGCTGGAGCATGCCTCGGCCGGCCGCACCACCCTGATGGTGGCACATCGCCTTTCGACCGTGATTTCTGCCGACGAGATCATCGTTCTGGAGGCCGGACGTGTGATTGAGCGTGGTAACCATCCCGCGCTGCTGGCAAAAGGCGGCAAATATGCTGATATGTGGCAACGTCAGGCCCGTAGCACGGATGCTGCATTGGCCCTGACCTGAAGCCGTCAGTCTCGAAAGGAGCGAAATCATGCCGGATGAATTCGAGCGCCGCTCCATGCCGTGGCTGAATGTCGTGTTCGACTGGGAAGGCGTGGCTGCTGCAGCGGCGGCTTTCCTCGCGGCGCTGCTGCTCGGCTGGATCTGGGGGCCGCTGTTTTGGATCGGCTTTGCCGCTGTGGCCGCCGCGCTGGCGGCGGGCCGCTGGTCACGCCGGTCACCGCCGGACCTCGCAGACGGCGTCGTGGCCCCTTGCGACGGTATCGTGCTGGCCATACAGCGCGAAGAGCCGCCCACGGCGCTGCGGCTGTCCTCCGGCAATTTTGTCCGGATCCGGATTACCTCGTCGCCGCTGACGACCAACAAGCTTTATACGCCGATCGCCGGCGGGGTTGACCTGATCACTCTGGCGCAGGGCGAGCCGTCGGTCCCCATGGCTTTCCGTCCGGATGACGAAGGGTTGACGCGCGCCTATGTCCTGTTTGAAAGCGCCGGTGAGCAGGCAGGTCTCGCGCTCGCGACCGGCGGACTTGGTCCGCGTATCGAGCTGGATGTCGAAACGGGCGATGTCGTGCGCCTTGGCCGCGCATTCGGGACGCGCCGCCTCGGCGGCTGGTGCGATCTCTATCTGCCTGCAAGCATGAGTATCCTCGTCTGGCCGGGTCAGACGCTGATCGGCGGCGAGACCGTAATCGGAAGGCTGCGCACCGAGTATGACGACGACCTCGTTATCGACGCATCCGACGCGGCAACGCCGGAGCCAAGGCGAGAGCCTGCGCCGGTGGCGGCAGCGGCAGCGTTTGCTGTGGCGGAGCCCCCCCCCCCTGAGGAGGAGGACTTCTTCGATGATTATCCGGAGCCGGATGAAGTCGCAGTGCCGGAAGATCCGGCCGCGATTTTTGCGCGCCTGCGGGAAGCGGCGCGCAAGCACGGCGAGAGTGACTGACATTCCTGCCCGGAGTTGGGCGCCGCGTCAGGTTCTGCACGCCCAGTCCCGCACGTCGGCCACGTAGATTTCCGGCGCCTCCATCGCCGCAAAATGTCCGCCGCGCGGCATCTCCGTCCAGCGTGTAACATTATAGGCGCGGTCCACCCAGCTCCTCGGCGGCGCCAGCATGTATTGCTCGCCCGGATAGCTCGCAAAGGCGGTTGGTGTCTCGCACCGCTGCCCTTCGGCCAGCTGGTTGCCACCTTCCTGGAACAGCGCATTGTAGTACCAGACACTTGTCGCGATGGAGTCTGTCACGAGGTAGATCATCACGTTCGTCACCAGTTGGTCGCGGGTGTAGACGTCAAGCAGGCTCCGGTCGCGCAGGTCGCTCCAGCCCTGGAATTTCTCGAGGATCCACGCCGCCGTACCCATGGGCGAATCCATCAGCGCCATGGCCAGCGTCTGCGGCTTGGTCGCCTGCTGCATCAGGTAGGCGCCCTCGGTCTGCATCTTTGCCGCCGCTTGGCCCGCCCAGGCTATTTCCTCCGGAGACTGAGGAATGGCCAGCGCGGGCCGCAGGCCGGTCATGTTGAGATGGATAGCCCGGCAGCCGCCCTTGCCGGGGCCATGATTGACGCCGAGCCATGACGTCACCACCGATCCCCAATCGCCGCCCTGCGCCAGATAGAATCCATAGCCGAGCGTCTCCCGCATCAGCTTGTCCCACAGCGCCGCCGTTGCCTTCTGCCCGAGCGGCGAGGCGGGCTTCCCGGAAAAGCCGTAGCCGGGCAGGGACGGGATCACGAGATCAAACGCGTCCTCCGCCTTTCCTCCGTGCTCTGACGGAAAGGCCAGCGGACCGATCGCCTGCCAGAACTCGAACACGCTACCCGGCCAGCCATGCGTGATCAGCAGCGGCCGATTGCCCTTCGCCTCGCCGACGACATGCAGGAAGTGAATGGTTTGCTCGTCCACCTGCGCCGTGAACTGGGGCCAGCGGTTCAGCTCCGCCTCGGCGGCGCGCCAGTGATACGTCTCCAGCCAGTAACGCTGGATATCCTGCATCACCGGTGTCGACATGCCATAGGCAAAGCCCTGCTCGTTCGCCGGCGCGGGAAACCATTGGTAGGCCTCCACCCGCGCGCGGATCGCATCAAGTTTTTCATCGGGGATATTGAGGGAGAAGGGTTTCGGCGCTGTCATTGGCGTTTCCTCGTTTTGAGGAACCCTAACTGAGGCTTCACCCCGGAGGGAGCCGGTTACCCGACGTCAAACCGAAAAACTCGTCCCGCAGCCGCAGCCGCTCGTGGCGTTCGGGTTCCTGATCTTGAACGCCGCACCGATCAGTTCACTGGCGAAGTCGATTTCCGACCCTTTCAGGAATTCCAGGCTCATTTCGTCGACCAGCACGCGCGCGCCATCGCGCTCGACCACCAAGTCGTCGCCGTTGGCTTCCGGTGCAAAATCGAACTTGTAAGAAAAGCCCGAACAGCCCCCGCCTTCGACGGACACACGCAGGAAGGCTGCGCCGCCCTGTTTGGCGAGAATCGCATTAATCCGCTTCGCTGCGGAGGCTGTCAGAGACACATCCGGTGAAGAAATGTCGGTCAGTAATAAAGAATGATCGGTCATTTAGTGAATATAAGGACTAAAACGGTCATGGAAAAGAGAGCCTTGTTCGCAACCCGCCACGAAGAGAGCCGCGGGCGCTTCTTCGACGAGGCCCATTCTGCGACCCGCACGTCGTTCCAGCGGGACCGGGACCGGATCATCCATGCCACCGCTTTTCGCCGCCTGAAGCAGAAAACCCAGGTTTTCGTGGCCCATGAGGGCGATCATTTCCGCACAAGGCTGACCCATACGCTGGAAGTCGCCCAGATCGCCCGCACGATTGCCCGCACGCTCGGCTTGGATGAGGACCTCGCCGAAACTCTCGCCCTTTGCCATGATCTTGGCCATCCGCCGTTCGGTCACGCAGGCGAGGACCAGCTGGATGCCTGCATGCAGCCCTATGACGGGTTCGACCACAACGCCCAGTCCCTGCGCATCGTCACCCGTCTGGAGCGGCGCTATCCGCAGTTTGACGGGCTGAACCTGAGCTGGGAGACCCTGGAGGGCCTGGTGAAGCACAATGGCCCGCTGACGGGACCCGATACGACCCTCAACGACCTGCCGGCCGCATTCAGGGATTTCCGGCATCTCGAGGCGCTCGAGATCGACCAGTTCGCCGGGCCGGAAGCCCAGGTTGCCGCACTTTCCGACGACATCGCCTACAATAATCACGACATCGATGACGGGATCGCCGCAGGCCTGTTCACGGTCGAGGACCTGATGGACCTGCCGGTTGTCGGGGATGCCTTCCGGGGCGTGCGAATCGAGTTTTCCGGAATTGATGACCGGATGGCCACCTATGAAGCCGTCCGCCGTCTCATTGGCCTGTGGATCAATGATCTGGTCGGCGAGACCCGCGCCCGGGTGAAACGCTACAAACCGAAGACGGCTGCCGATGTGCGCGCCATGGATCTGCCGCTGATCGCGTTCTCGGAAGGGCTGGAGGCGCCGCAACGGTCCTTGCGGGCGTTCCTGCATGCGCGGATGTACAAGCATTACCGGGTCAACCGGATGCGGTCGAAAGCCAAACGGGTACTCGCGGACCTGTTCGATGTTTTCCTGCATGAGCCGCAAACCCTGCCGCCGCCCTGGAGCGGCCTTGCAGATCCGGCGCCGAACGCGCTCCGGGCGCGGATTGTCTGCGATTACATCGCCGGTATGACCGACACGTTCGCGCTTGAGGAACATCGCCGCCTGTTCGATTCGCGCAGCCTCGCCTGACCGCTGAAACCCCTGCAATTGCCGAGCAGAGCGGCGGTCTTCAAGGCTCGTTAAGGAAGCGGGCCTAGGTATTAACTTCGAGGATTTCTTCAAGGAGCGACCGATGGGCCGAGAAAGCTCGCAGGGCGGTGACTACACCCCATTCGATGACGACTATCGGGGGTCTGATGCCAGTGAGGAAGAGACCGCGCGCGGGCCTCTGATCCTGGCGTTGGCCATTGGCGTGTTGCTGATTTTCGGTGCAGTTGTCTGGAACACCTACCGTCAGGGCGTCCGGCCTGCTGGCGAGGGGTTGCCCAGCGTACTGGCCGAGGATGCGCCGATCAAGACAGCCCCGGTAGAAGCGGGCGGCAATGTGGTCGAAAACACCGATCTACGTTTCTTCGACGAAATGGATGCCTCGGACCGCGAGCCGGCGGTCGAACTGGCTTCCGCCGTTGCGGAACTTGCGGGCGCAGGCGCGATCAGCGACGGCATGCCAACGAACCTTCGCCGCGGCCCGGTCGAGCCTGTCACCGACTTGACGGACGCGGCCCATCCAGCGGCTGCCACAGCAATGGCCGCTGCGCCAACGCCGGTTGCCGAAGCGCCGGTTGCCGCGCCGCAACCCGCGGCGGCCGCGGTGCCCCAGGGCCCGCGTGCGCGATTCGCTTTCGCGGCGGATGGCGCCTACCTCGTCCAGATTGCGGCGCTGCGCTCCGATGAGGCCGCCGAGTCCCAATGGAAACGCGTGACGGCGTCTGCACCCGAATTGTACTACGGGGCGACGAAAATCATCCAGCGGGCCGACCTCGGCTCGGAGGGTGTGTTTTTCCGGTTGCGCGTGGGCGCCTTTGCCGACAGATCGGAAGCCTCGGCCTTCTGTGACGCGGTCAAGGAAGCCGGTGCCAACTGCATCGTGGTGAACGGATAGTGGTCAAAGCCTGCATTCTCAGTGTATCCGGCCCGGACCTGACCCCGGCCGAAGCCGCCCTGTTCCGGGCGCAAAACCCCTGGGGTGTCATCCTCATGGGCCGGTCCTGCGTCAGCCGCATGCAGGTGCGGAAGCTGGTGGCGGACATCTGGGACGCGACCGGCCGTGAAACCCTCATCTTCATCGATCAGGAAGGTGGCCGTGTGGCCCGCCTGAAGGCGCCAGAATGGCCGCTGTTCCCGCGCGGCGCCGACTATGCGGCGCTTTTTGCCCGCGACCCTGAACTCGGCCGCGAAGCCACCTGGCTCGGCCACCGCCTGATTGCCATGGAACTCGCCAGCCTCTCGATCCACGCAGATTGTGCGCCGGTGGTCGACCTGCCGGCTGCGGGCGCACACGACATCATCGGCGACCGCGCCTTCGGCACCGACCCTGCAGGGATTGCAGACCTTGCCGCTGCCGCCCTCAGGGGCCTTGCTGCAGGCAGCGTCGCCGGTGTCATCAAGCACATTCCCGGCCATGGCCGCGCCTTTGCCGACAGCCATTACGAACTGCCGCGCGTGACCGCCGGCGACAACGAACTTTCGAAAGACTTCGACGCCTTCGCCCGCGTGGCCGATGCCCCGATGGCGATGACGGCTCATATTTCCTATGACGCCTACGACGCCGGCAAGGCAGCCACCGTATCGCGCATCATGGTTCAGGACATCATCCGTGGCCGAATCGGGTTTGATGGCCTCCTGATGACGGACGATCTGGGGATGAAGGCCTTGGGAGGCACACTGACCGAGCGCGCAGACGCCTCGATCGCAGCAGGCTGCGATGTGCTGCTGCATTGCTCGGGCTTCCTAAAGGATCCTGCCGAAATCCTCTCCGAGATGACCGAAGTGGTCGAGGCCGCGCCGTATCTTGCCGGCAAGGCCGAAGACCGCGCCGACAATGCCGACGCCATTGCGCGCCGCACCGAGCCATTAGAGGCCGCGAAAGGCTGGCGCCGCTTCTACGAGCTGTTCCCGCAGCTGGGGGCGATGGCGTGAGCGGAGAGGCAATCTCCATCGATGCGCTCTCGGCGGGCGTCGCCGAGGCAGACGGCGTGAACCTCTTCTCGGTGGATGTGCCGGGATATGAAGGGCCGCTGCACCTGCTTCTCGAACTTGCGCGGCGCCAGAAGGTCAACCTGCTCCAGATTTCCATGTTCCAGCTCGCCGAGCAGTACATTGTGTTCATCCAGGATGCACGCAGCAAGCGGATTGATCTGGCCGCAGACTACCTGCTGATGGCCTCCTGGCTCGCGTTCATGAAGTCGCGCCTTCTCCTGCCGAAGCCGGAAGCGCTTGACGACGATGAGCCGACGGGCGAGGAGATGGCCGCGCGCCTTGCCTTCCGCCTGAAACGTCTCGATGCGATGCGGGAAGCCGTGCGCGAGCTTGAGGCAGGTCCTGTGCTGAACAATGTCGTGTTCCTGCGCGGCGCGCCGGTTCAGCCGAAGGTCGTGAAACTCACGGAGTTCACGGCGACACTCTACGACCTCACTTCCGCGTTCGGCTTCATCCGTAACCGAAAGGAAAAGGAAGCGCCGCACCGGATCGAGAAACAGCCCGTGATGGCTCTGGAACAGGCGCGCAATACGCTGCGCGGCTTGCGCGAGCAGCTCGAAAACTGGTCGAGCCTTGACGATATCCGGACAGCATTGTGCGAGAACACGCCTGAGCTGCCGGGCCGGTCGGTCACGGCCAGCGTCTTTTCCGCCGCCCTCGAGCTGACGCGCGACGGCGAAGTCGATATGCGCCAGGACGCGCATTTCGCTCCGATCTATCTTCGCAACGCGGCTCGCGCCGGGGAGGGGATCGATGCAACCGTCTGAGAAACTCAAGATGACCTATGATATGGCCGACGACCGACGGGATGCAATGAGCCAGCTTTCAGAGGCGCAGGCCCGTGCCGAAGCAGACCTGCTGGGCGGACGCGATGCCGCGTTGGCCGAAGGCGTTCGCCGGGCCGAAGCCGTGCTGTTTGCCGCGGGCGAACCGCTGTCCGCGGAACAAGTTGTAGAAATCCTACCGCAGGGAATCGAGGCCGGTGAAGTGCTGATGGCGCTGCGCGCGGTCTATTCCAAGCGCGGCGTGAACCTCGTTGAAGTGGCTGGCAAGTGGCGCTTCCAGACGGCGCAGGATCTGTCTTACCTCTTCGTCGAAGAGCGCCAGGTCCAGAAGAAGCTTGGCCAGGCTTCGCTCGAGACCATCGCGATCATCGCCTATGGCCAGCCGGTGACGCGCGCCGAGATCGAGGCCGTCCGGGGCGTCGCGGTGGCGAAATCGGTGATCGACACATTGCTGGAAACCGGCTGGGTGCGGGTGCGCGGCCGCCGCAAGACGCCTGGCCTGCCGATTACCTATGGCACAACTGACAAGTTTCTCGAACATTTCGGCCTCGAAAGCCTCGATACGCTGCCGGGCAAGGCGGACCTCGAAGCGGAAGGCCTGCTGACAGACGTGATCCCGTCCGGATTCCAGATGCCGGATGAGGAAGCCTTGTCTGAAGAAGACACACTGATCGACGAGCTGGGCAATATCGAAGATGCAGAAGCCTTCGTGACCGACTTCATGGGCGACGAGACCATAGCTCCGCCTGCGGAGCAGTCTGCAGCGCCGGTTACAGAGGAAGAAGACGGCGAGGAAGAGACCGGAGGCGGCCTCAGCGTCTTCGCCTACACCCGCGCTCCGAAACCGGAAGCCGACCCCGAAGCCTTCGACCGCGAAGCCATCCAGGCCGGCGTGCGCAAGCTGCGGGGCGAAACGCGGATGCCGCAGCAACCGATGCATACCTGGCGGGATGACGAGTAATTCCGCTCGTTAACGCGAGCAGGAATTTAGCGCCCGGCATCAAGACCTTCACCTCCCACGCCCGTGGCGTGGGCCCCTCCTCTCCACTTCATGGGAGAGGGGTTCAGCGGCGAATGCCGGGTCGAGGTGCAACCCCCCCTTCCCGCACCGCGGGAGAGTAGGGGCCCATTGCGCAGCAGTGGGAGATGAGGGGCTTAAACGGCAACAGGCGGCGCAAACCGGAACCGCCTCGGCGTGTCATAGTCCGCATACACCTCATCCTCGCGCGTGCCGCCGCCGATGTTGTGGATGTGCATCGCGCAGCCGGTCAGCGGATCGTGGCCCGAGAAGATGGCGATATGGGGCAGGCGACCGCCGAGGCGCATGGTGATCAGGTCGCCCGGCTGCCAGTCTTCGCGGGTGCCGGGGGCGTCGCGTTCGAGGCCCTGGCGCTGGAAGTAGCGTTCGAGGTTGGGCACGCGGCGATGGTCGATGTTGCGGTCGGCGCGGGTCAGGCCCCAGGTCTTCGGATAGCTGCCGAACGCGGCCTTCATGTCATCGTGCACGAGCACTTGCAGGTCGACATCTAATGCATCCCGGTAGGCGCGGATCACGACATCCGTGCATACACCTGTCTCTCGCGGGATGTCGCCGCCCGGATAGTCAAGCGTGACATAGGCGGGATCATAGCCTGTCGTGACGCCGATCTGCCCCCGCGCGGCCCGCACCAGTTTCTTCGTCCAAACGCGCTCCGCCTCGACCAGCGGCAAGGGCGGCAGCAGCGGCAGTCCGAGGACTGAGACGAAGAACGAACGGCGTGTCCACATCCTCGCATTGAGCCGTACGCTTGCGGCAGGATTTTGTCCGAAATCAGAAGCCTTTGAACTCGGCGATCTCGTCCACCGACGCGCGTTCGGCATACAGGCGGTTGGCCTTGTCGTTCGCGTCAGGCTTGCCGACGGCCATGCCGCACCAGATCATCTCGGTGGGCGTCAGGCCGAAATGAGCCTTCAGCGTCGGGCGCAGGATGCCCCAGCATTCCTGCATGCAGGTGCCCCAGCCGCGCTCTTCGGCGAGCAGGGCGAGCGTCTGCAGGTACATGCCCGTATGGCCCCACTGGCCGTGGCCCACGCGTTCGTCGATGACGATGAACACGGCGAGGGGTGCGCCGAAGAAGCGGAAATTATTGGCAAACCAACGCATCCGGCCGGCGCGGTCCTCGCGCGGGATTTCCAGCGCTTCATAGAGCATCTCCCCGACGCGCCGGCGCCGGGCTTCGTGGGGTTCCCAAAGGCCTTTAGGATAGATCGGCCGGTCGGTAGGCTCACCGGCGGGATTGGCGGCGAGTTTTGCCTGCGCGATCTCGATCAGCTTGTCTTTCTCCGCGCCGGTAGCCGCGATGACGCGCCAGGGCTGGGTGTTGCCACCGGACGGCGCGCGCTGGGCTGCGGTCAACCAGTCCCGAACCTCGTTCAAGGGAAGCGGATCGGGCAAGAAGCCCCGCGTGGAAATGCGCTGTGCAACCGCCTTGGATACGTCCATGAAAAAACCTCCCGACATCTCTGCCGGGAGGTCTAATCAGGATAGGGCCAAGCGGCCAGTCCTTACTTCGGGTGAAGCACGACCGGCATCCAGGTATAGCCGCGCACGAAGGCGCCGGACGTGAAGGACGGCTCCGCCAGCACTTCGATGTGGTCGTAGCGTGCCATCAGCTCTTCCCAGAGGATTTTCAGCTGCAGCTCTGCGAGGCGGTTGCCTACGCAGCGGTGGATGCCGAAGCCGAAGGAGAGGTGCTGGCGGGCGTTCTTGCGATCGATGATGAAGTCTTCCGGGTCTTCCTTCCAGAAGTTCGTGTCGCGGTTGCCCGAGACATACCACATCGCGACCTGCTCGCCCTTTTTGATCGTCTTGCCACGGAGCGTCACGTCTTCCAGCGCGGTGCGGCGCATGAAGGACAGCGGCGTCTGCCAGCGGATCGTCTCCGACACCATGTTTGGAATCAGCGTCTCGTCGGCCTTCAGCTTCTTGTATTCTTCCGAATACTTGTTCAGCGCATAAACTGACGCGGTCATCGTGTTGCGGCTGGTGTCATTGCCGCCGACGATCAGCAGGATGACGTTGCCGAGCAGTTCCATCGGCGTCATGTTCTTGGTATTGTCGCCGTGCGCGAGCAAGCTGATCAGGTCACCGTTCTCAGGCTCCGCGCCGCGTTGCTGGAACAGTCCCATGAACGTCGTCAGGCACTGCATCATTTCCTGTTTCCACTGCACTTCGCCGCCGGGGCAGATGTCGGGATTGTGCATGTTGGTGGCAATGTCGGACCAGCGGGTCAGTTCGCGGCGGCGCTCCTGCGGGAAGCCGAATAGGGTAGCGAGCATCGTGCCGGTGAGTTCGATCGAGACGCGGTCAACCCAGTCAAACGGTTCGCCGACCGGCAGCCCGTCTAGCACGGCCTGCGTGCGGGTGCGAATGACGGATTCGTATTCCTTGAGCATGTTCGGCGCCACCGCCGGCTGCACGGTCTTGCGCTGCTCGGAATGGCGCGGCTCATCCATCGCGATGAACATCGGCATCTCGAAATCTTCGAGCGGCGGGCCAAGCGTGATGCCGCCATATTCCCAAGAGGAGGAGAAGCGTTTGTGGTCCGTGTCGACGGCCATGATGTCTTCGTAAAGGGTCACCGACCAGTAAGGCCCGACGAAGCTGTCGGGCGTGTAGTGGACGGGGTCTTCCTTGCGAAGGCGCTCCAGCCGATCCCAGAATTTTCCCTGGCGCCAGATTTCCGGATCGACCACGTCGAGGGTCGCGAGATCAAGCTCCGAGGCTGGCTTAACTTCGCCATAGGTCGGGGTGTAGCCCGGGTGCATCGGCTCGCGGGGGGTCACTTTCGGGCGCACCAGCTCGGGATGGTTTTCAAAGGAGAAGGTGTCGGCTGGCATGGAAATTCCTCCGGTGTCTGGCCCATCTGCGGGGCTATTGAACGTAGCGGAAACTTGATAGCACAATCAGATTCCAAAATCCATGACGCAGGCGTCATTTTTGTGCGGCGCCGCATTCAGGCCGGTGCACGCTCGGATCTGGCGGCGCGGAGGGCGTTACGAAGGGCGGTCGCGAAACTCTTGCGCTCTTCCACGGTCAGGAACCGGCCGATCACCCAAGCCGTGCGGCCATGCTCGATTCGCAGCCAGCTGGCAGGGGTAAGTGGCTCATCCAGCTCGACGCGGGCAAACCCAGCGGGCACTTCGGCCTCCCTCCGGCGTCCCTTCTTGTCGGTGTGCACCATCCGAATATGGCGGGCGGTCACCGTGATATGCGTCTGCTCGCGCTGCTTGCGGAAGGACAGCCGGAAGGCCAGCCAGATGGCGATCAGGTCGAGGCCGAAGAAGCCGAGGATCAGCCCGGCGCCCATCGACCAGAACATGAGGCCCGTGAGGAAGAACACGACGGCGACGATTGCCATGCCGATGGCGAAGCCCCGCTCGCTAAGGGAGCGGTTGGGCGTCAGGACGGCATCAAGGTAGAGGGTTTCGGCCGGCGCGTTCATGGCTTTGGAACTAGCACGCCCTTGCGCCGGAAAAAGGGCGCACTATGCCTCATGCCATGACCAAGGCGACGCACCCGAAATCCAAGTTCACCCGGGCGAAAGCGGCCGGACTGTTTGCTGCCCTGGCGGCTGACCGGCCGGACCCGCGCACGGAGCTGGACTTCGTGAACCCGTTCACGCTGGTCGTCGCCGTTGCCCTCTCGGCGCAGGCGACCGACGTCGGCGTCAACAAGGCGACGAAGAAGCTGTTCGCCGTGGCCTACACGCCGGAGAAGATGCTGGCGCTGGGGGAAGAGGGGGTGGCGGCCCATATCAGGACGATCGGCCTCTGGCGCAACAAGGCGAAGAACGTCATCGCGCTGAGCCGCAAGATCCTCGAGGATTTCGGCGGGGAAGTGCCCCGGACGCGGGGTGAACTGGTCACCTTGCCCGGCGTCGGGCGCAAAACGGCAAACGTGGTCCTGAACGAAGCGTTCGACAAGCCGACAATTGCCGTCGATACCCATATCTTCCGCGTTTCGAACCGCACCGGCCTCGCGCCCGGCAAGACACCGGATCATGTCGAAGCGGGCCTGGAGCGCATCACGCCAATCGAATTCAAGAAGGGCGCACATCACTGGCTGATCCTGCACGGGCGCTATGTCTGCAAGGCGCGCACGCCGGAATGCTGGCAGTGCGCGATCGCGGATCTTTGCGCCTACAGGCCCAAGACGAGGGATCCGGCGGCACCGGCCTCTCCAGGGTCCGCCCCACCCAAACGGCGCTGAATGCAGCCGAGAGGTGCTATTTGATTTGACGTGCGCGCGCAGGTTGCCCAATTCTCCCGAACGCAACCCTTGGAAGGATTGGTGAGGCATGCAGCGATCCGTGGTTTCAAGATCTGCCAAAGCTGCAGCAATCTGCGCCGTTGCCATCGGCGCAGCGGTCTGGCTGGGCGCGTGCGGCGGAGGCGGGGGAGGGCCGTCCGCGACCCCGCCGTCTCAGGGGCCGGCTCCCCCTCCGACGGCGCCGCCTTCATCCGGTCCCTCCTGGACTTCCGGGGCGTTTCAGCCGGCGAGCACGTTCAAGGATCGTTGTGAAGTCGTTCGCAGCGGGCGCGACATCGAGGGCAATGCTTTTCCCGACCGGGCGGGAAGCGCTCTCGAGGACCGGTTCTGGCTGCGCTCATGGACCAACGAGACGTACCTCTGGAACACCGAGGTCACCGACCGCAACCCCGCCGACTTTGTGAACCGCCGCGATTACTTCGCCATCCTTCGCAGCTTTGCGCGGACCGCGTCCGGCAAGGAGAAGGATGATTTTCATTTCAGCGAGCCGACCACCGAAACCCTGATCCGGCGAACCGCTGCGCCGCGCGCCAGCTACGGCGCCAACCTGCTTTCGCTTTCGGCGACCCCGCCCCGGGATTTCCGCGTCCGGTACACCGAGCCTGGCTCACCGGCTGCGACGGTTGCGAACGGGCAGCCCAATCTTGAGCGCGGTTCGCGTATCCTGCGGATCAATGGCGTCGACTTCGTGAATGCGTCATCACGAGCCGATGTCGACCAGCTGAACGCTGCGCTGTTTCCAGCAGCTGCGGGCGTCACGACCACCTTTACCGTTCAGGATGCGGACGGTGCGCAACGCACTGTGACGCTGACTTCGGTAAACCTTTCGCCGAAGCCGGTGAACCGGACCTCGATCATCAGCACATCCTCCGGAAATGTCGGTTACATCGTTTTCAACACTTTCAGCCCGTTCGTGAGCGAACGCGAGATCGTGGATGCGATGACCCAGATGCGGGCGACCGGCGTCAACGACCTGGTCCTCGACCTGCGATACAACGGTGGCGGGCTGCTCGCCGTTGCCTCCCAGCTCAGCTACATGGTCGCGGGCGACACCCGGACGCGCAACCAGGCTTTCGAGCGGCTGCAATTCAATGCGGCGGCCGGCAATCGCAATCCCGTCATCGGGGGCGTGAACCAGCCCATTCCGTTCTATACGACCGGTCAGGGCTTTTCCGTGCCGAACGGAACATCGCTGCCCGCGCTGAACCTGCCGCGCGTTTTCGTCCTCACGACAGCGTCGACCTGCAGCGCCAGCGAAGCCGTGATCAACGGGCTGCGCGGGGTGGGTGTTGAAGTCATCCTGATCGGCAACACCACGTGCGGGAAACCGTTCGGCTTCTACCCCCAGGACAATTGCGGCGAGACTTATTACACGATCCAGTTCCAAGGCGTGAACACGCTTGGGTTCGGTGACTATGCCGATGGCTTCATTCCGAACAACTCCACCGCCAGTTTCGGCGTTCGCCTTCCGGGCTGTTCGGTCGCCGATGATCTCACCCGGGAGTTGGGTGACCCGAACGAGGGCCTCCTGTCGGCGGCGTTGGCATATCGCAGCTCTTTTGCTTGCCCGACCACCACGGCGGCCGAGGCGGCCCGTGCACGTTCCGATGATCCGGAAGGCACCGTCAAAGGACCACCCATCGACATGCCTCAGCCAACAGTCATGGAGATTAACCGCGACATGTCGACCCCGCCGCAGCGCTGAAACCGGCGCCGGAACAAAGGAACGCCGCAATGCACCGATGGATCATCCTGTTTGCCCTGGCCCCGCTGGCCGCTTGCGATGCGGAACCGCAACTGGCAACTCTGACGGAGGCGTCGCCGGAAACCATCGAAGCCCTGACCGGTGTCCTAGCGTCCGCCGTCGGCCGGGCCAGCATCCAGCTGGGCCCGGGCGACCCTGCCCGTGAGCCGGTGGTCTCTGTCCTGCCGCCACAGCCGGGGCCGATGGAGGGAAACAGCCCTGCCATGCCGGCGCTGTTCGACATCGTGCTCGTTGAGGGTGATTGCTATTTGCGGGCACACAGTGATGGCGAGTTGCACTTGCTGGCAGGGCTCACCTGCGTGCCGGCCGAGTAGGCGTCTCAGGCCTCTTCAGACAACCGCCGCGCGACTCCCGCCGCCAGCCGCTCGCCAAGTTCGGGCCCTTCGACGGGATAGAGATACGGCTCGATCACTTCCAGCTCCATCAGGAGCAGGCCGCCATCCGCGCCGCGCAGCATGTCGACGCGGCCGTACAGCGGAGGCTTGTCCAGCGTCCCGATGATCGCCTGCGCAGCTGCAAGATCGTCCGCGGACGGCGTGACCTTCTCCTCCCGCCCGCCATACGTGGACTGGATCCGGTAGTCACCGGGCTGGGCACGCTTGATCAGGGCGTGGCAGAACGCGCAGTCGATGAAGATGAAGGAGAGTTCTCCCTCGGTCTGGATCATCGGCAGGAAAGGCTGCGCCATCATCGCATGCGGCATGGCGGGGATCGGCTCGCCGCGCTTCACCCGGTGCTGGTCCCTGGCGCCGGCGCCCACCTGGCGCTTGAACACGACATCATCTGCGCCAAGCGCCTCAAAAGCGGCGTTTGCCGCCGCTTCGCTACAATCGTTCAGCCACAGCGTCGGGATGAGCTTTGCGCCCTTGGTTTCCAGCTCGCGCAGGTAGGTCTTGCGGCTGTTCCAGCGCACCAGCGCCGAGCCATTGAACAGGCGGGTCTGGCCCTCGATCCGCTCCAGCGCGGCAAGGAACTCGTCCAGCCGGTCCCAATAGTCCCAGGTCGTGCCGATCAGGACAGCGGCATAGCCCGCCCAATCCGCTTTCGCATTGTCCCACGCCACGTCCTCGACGCGGTAACCGCGCGCCTCGAAGGGGCCGCGCAGGGCGTCCATCATGTTGTCATGCTCGAACGCATCGGTCCGGCGGATGGCCGAGCCGGGCAGGGTCACGAGGCTGGCGAGATAGGCGATCTTTTTCATGGCCGCGCCTCTAACCGCGTCCGCGCCTTGTGTCCACGGGCGCTCTCTGGCAAGGCGCGCAACAGCGGCACGTATCCAAGGATAGGTCAGACATGAGCAGCGCGAAATTCGATGTGGTAGGTCTCGGCAACGCCATCGTTGACGTTCTGGCGCGGGCAGACGACGCCTTTCTCGCGCAGCACGGCATCGCCAAGGATGCGATGAGCCTGATCGAGGAACCGCGCGCACAATTGCTGACGGCTCATGCGCTGAACCCCGTGGTCACTTCCGGCGGCTCCGGCGCCAACACGATTGCCGGCCTCGCAAGCTTCGGCGCGTCTGCCGCCTATATCGGCAAGATCGCCGACGACGACCTCGGGCACCAGTTCATGCGGGAGATGATGGCGGCCGGCGTGCCGTTCCATACCCGTCCTCTGACGGATGGCCCGGCCACGGCACGCTCGATCATCTTCGTGACCGATGATGGCCATCGCAGCATGAACACGTTCCTCGGCGCCTCGGTCCTTTTCTCGAGGGCTGATGTGGATGCCCAGATGGTCCGTGACGGGAGCATCCTTTACCTTGAAGGCTACCTCTTCGACAAGGATGAAGCCAAGGCGGCCTTCGTCAACGCGGCCGAAATCGCCAAGGCGGCCGGCCGCAAGGTGGCGATCACACTGTCGGACAGTTTCTGCGTTGATCGGCACCGGGCCAGCTTCCGGCAGCTCGTTTGCGGGTATGCCGACATCGTGTTCGCCAACGAAGCCGAGATCAAGGCGCTCTACGAGACAGACGATTTCGAGGCTGCGCTCAGCGCGCTCCATTCCGAGTGCGCCGTGGCTGCAGTAACGCGCAGCGAGAAGGGCTCTGTCGTGTTTGGCGACGGCGCGCCGGTTGAGGTTCCAGCCGAGCCGGTTTCGCAGGTCGTGGACACGACCGGCGCCGGTGATCAGTACGCGGCGGGTTTCCTGTTCGGGTTTGCACGCGGCCTGCCACTGGCGACCTGCGCACGTCTGGGTCATATCGCGGCGGCGGAAGTCATCTCGCACTTCGGACCGCGGCCGGAGCAATCCTACAAGGCGCTGGCGGAGAAAGCCGGAATTTTCGGCTAGGCCAGCGCCCGCTCGACATAATCCAGCCGGTCGTGGCCGAAGAAAAGGTCTTCCCCCACGAAGAAGCTGGGCGCGCCGAACACGCCGCGCGAGAGCGCTTCATCCGTCGTGGCTTTCAGCTTTTCCTTGTTCACCGGGTCGGTCGCCAGCGCGCCAATGGCGGCGGCGTCAAAACCGTTCTCGGCGCACAGGCGCGCTACAGCGCCCATGTCGCCGAGGTCCACCGGGCTCGGCTGGCCCCAGGCGGCCTCGAACAGCGTCAGGATAAAGCGGCGCTGCTCGGCCTTGTCCGTCATGCCGTTTGTCGCGCGCAGGACGTCCAGCGTATTGATCGGGAAGGCAGGGTTCATGTGCACCTCGATTCCGATGTGCGCAGCGCAGCGCTGCAGGTCGCGGTTCATGTACTTCGCCTTGGCGGGCACGGTGCCCGGCGGCTTGTTTCCGGCGCCCTGCATGACCCCGCCGAGGAACACCGGCCGGAACTGCATTTCGGCGCCCGTCCGCTCCTCGACGCCGAGCGCCACCGGCAGTGCCAGCCAGGCCGTCGGGCTCGTGTAATCGAAGAAAAACTCGAAGAATTTTGCCATCCTGGCCCCCTACGTTTTATTTTGGAACTTATGGCAAACTGCGCTAGAACTGTCACTTATGAAATGGTCAGAGCTTTCAGATAACTGGTGCCCGGTCGCCCGCACGCTCTCGGTGGTCGGCGACCGGTGGACGCTGCTGATCATGCGCGATTGCTGTCTCGGCAAATCCAGGTTCGAGGAGTTTGCCCAATCCAGCGGCATGACACGCCACATCCTTGCCGAGCGCCTTAAACGCCTGGTCGAGGAAGGCGTCCTCGAACGCCGCCCCTATTCCAGCGCGCCTAAGCGCTATGACTATGTGCTGACGGAGAAAGGCGAAGAACTCCGCCCGGCGCTGCGCATCATGAAAGACTGGGGCAAGAAGCATATGCCGGTCCGGCGCGAAGCGAAGGCCTCAGGCCCGGCAGCTGCCTGAGTTGCAGGAAAATTTGTGCCGGCGTCCCGGTCACAGTGCCGTCGCCGGCATGCTGGCGCCGACAGGCAAAAGCTCCGCTGAAAAGGATTCCGGGCGCATGAGAACAAACTTCCTGCCGCTCGTGCTGGCTGCGGCACTTGCCGCATGCACGCCTGCCGCCGTCCCCCCCCGCTGCCTTTGAACCTGCGCCTGCCGAAATCCCGGAGCCCGCACCGGAGACGGCCGCGCCGCTTGGCGATTTCGACGTGATGTTCGAACTCGGCTTCACCGAGTATGCACTCATGCGCCTCGCCGACCTTGGCGAGACCGTCACGATCTCGGCCATGTATTATGGCGAGCCGCTGCCTGATGCCGCCGCCGCGATCACCGAGGCCGACGGTCCGGTCTACGTTGTCGGCAGCTACGAGGCGAGGGTTGGACCCGTGAACCAGACCATCTCCCTTTCCGGGGCAGGCATCGACGCGGCAAGGCTGGCAAATCTCAGCGGAGATCCGCTCGTCAACGTCGACATCTTAACGTCCCGAACCCGGCATCCGGACAACCTGATCACCTGCACGCTGATCGACGGTGACATAGCCGAATTGCGCGGCAAACCGCCCGCCACGTTCTGCGAGATGCTGGACGCAAACTGAATAGGGCGGGCGGGGGGCTGTTCCGAACGTCCGGTCTCCCGCGCCGCCGCGGGCCGGATGGCGCAACAGTGTCCCTCACGAGGTTCACGCCCGCTCCGGGATGGGCGGTGTGCGGACGTTCAAAGAATGAACTTCGACAGGTCCGCATTCCCCGCGAGCGTGCCGACCTTTTCGTCGACATAGTCGGCGGTGATTACAAACGTCTCGCCCGCCTTGTCCGGCGCGTCGAAGCTGATCTCGTCGAGCAGGCGTTCGAGGACGGTCTGCAGTCTCCGGGCGCCGATGTTCTCGACGGAATTATTGACCGCCTCGGCGAGGTCGGCGAGGCGGTCTATCGCGGCATCCTCGAAAACGAGTTTGACCTTTTCGGCCGCGAGCAGCGCTTCATACTGACGGATCAGGCTTGCCTCAGGCTCCACCATGATGCGGCGCAGGTCATCGCGCGTCAGCGGTTCGAGCTCCACGCGGATCGGCAGCCGGCCCTGAAGTTCCGGCAGAAGGTCGGAAGGTTTCGCCACGTGGAAGGCGCCGGACGCGATGAAGAGGATGTGATCGGTCTTTACCGCACCCCGCTTGGTGGAAACGGTCGTGCCTTCGATCAGCGGCAGCAGGTCGCGCTGCACGCCTTCGCGGCTCACGTCCGCGCCGCCCCGGTCCTTGCGGGCGGCGATCTTGTCGATCTCGTCGAGGAAGACGATGCCATCCTCTTCCACCGCCATGAGTGCCTCGCGCACCACTTGTTCCTCGTCCACCATCTTGTCGGCTTCTTCAGTGAGTAGGGGCTTGTAGGCCTCCTTTACAGTCGTCCGTATTCGTTTCGTCCGCCCGCCCATCGCCTTGCCGAGCATCTCGGAGAGATTGATCATGCCCATCGAGCCTTGCTGACCCGGGATGTCGAGCATCTGCATCGGGTTGGAACCGGCATCGGAGAAGTCGAGATCCACTTCCTTGTCGTCCAGCATCCCGGCGCGCAGCTTGGTGCGGAACACGTCGCGGGTCGAGCGCTGGGCCTCGGCGCCTACGAGCGCATCGAGCAGGCGCTCCTCCGCCTTGTCCTTTGCGGCCTGGGCGACGCCTGCGCGCTTCTGCTCGCGCACCATGCCGACCGCGGCTTCCACGAGATCGCGGATGATCTGCTCGACGTCGCGGCCGACATAACCGACTTCGGTGAACTTGGTCGCCTCGATCTTCAGGAAAGGAGCATTGGCGAGCCGGGCGAGGCGGCGGGAGATTTCGGTCTTGCCGACACCCGTGGGTCCGATCATCAGGATGTTCTTCGGCGTGATCTCCCCGCGCAGGTTTTCGGGCGCCTGCTTGCGCCGCCAGCGATTGCGCAGGGCGATCGCCACGGCGCGCTTGGCGGCATTCTGGCCGACGATATGGCGGTCAAGTTCGGCAACGATTTCGCGTGGCGTGAGCTGGGTCATGAAATGGGTCTCGAAATATCTCGGACTGATATGGGAGCGTCCATAAGCCGGGGTAGTCTATAGGCTGTTTTATGGACGGTTTAAGGACGGATTTTACGCGGGTTCCGGCGGGAAAATGCGCGCCGCGATTCCGGTCTTGGGAACCCAGCTCAGCACCCGGCGCCGCGCCGTGTGCCAGCCGCCGCCCAAGAGGATGATGCCGGTGCCGAGCAGCAGGGTGGTGGCGATAAAGCTGGTCGAGCCGCCCCCGCCGACGGCGTCGACAACCTGCCTGAGCGCGAGCCAGAAGCTGAGCAGGCTGGAAACAACAAGTGCGCGGCGGTTCAGCGCGAGCGACAGGAGTCCGAGGCCGATCAGGCAGGCGAGCAGCAACGCCGCTTCCGGCGTGCTGGGCGTCGCATTCGGCGCGCCCATGATCATGCCGCGCAGGCCGAGGATGATCTGCGGCGCGGCGGCCACGTGCAGCCAGAAGGCATTGTCCGACAGCCGCGTGATCCGGGTGGGATCTTGCTGGTCGAACCAGATCGCTGCGGCGAGCGTTGCGAGGCCTATCAGGATCGACAGGAAGCCGCCGATGATCAGGCCTGCATCGCCGAAGAAGCCGGCGAAGGTGTAGGCGGCGGCCGCCGCAGAGACCGCGATCAGGAACATGCAGAAGGGCAGGCGGAAGCGCAGCCAGGCAAGCGCGGCCGCCGCGCCGCATCCGATGAACGTGCCCATGCCGGTATTGCCCAATGTGTCCCAAGCCTGCGTGAGGCTGGTTATGGTCTCGGCATTGGCGCCGGTCAGGCCGCTGGCAATCATGCCGAAGGAGAGGCCGGAATACAGCGTAAAGACGGTGATTGCCGCCATGCTGGGCAGCAGCATGCGCCGGCGGCGCCCGAAATACTCCGCGAGCAGCCACATTGCGCCGGCGACCGGCATCAGGATCAGGGCGCCGAACGCGCCGGCATTGTTGCCGGTTACCATCGACCAGAAGTTCGGCCCGAAGAAGAGCCCGGTAATGGCGGTGAGGCCCATTGCCAGGATGATGATGCCGATGGTGATGAAGATGTCGTTGAAATTGTTCAGGAAGCGAAGGTTCTCGGTCTGCTCCGGCATTCCCCGTGTCACGGGGTCGGCGCGTGCGGCGAGGAAGGCTTCGAGGCGACTTGCCTGGTCGCGGGTGATGATTCCGGCTTCGGCAGCGGCGCTGAGGTCGGACCGGTCAAACATCAAGCGTTTCCACGGTGAAATGACCGTTGGTGTACACGCAGATGTCGGCGGCAATCTGCATGGCCTTGCGGCCGATCAGTTCGGCATCGCTTTCATACTCGTATAGACCGCGCGCCGCCGCCAGGGCGAAATTGCCGCCGGAGCCGATGGCGACGACGTTGTGCTCGGGCTCAAGCACATCGCCCGAGCCTGTGATCACGAGGGTGCTGGTCTTGTCGGCGACGATGAGGAGCGCTTCCAGCTTCTGCAGGTAGCGTTCGGTGCGCCAGTCCTTGGCAAGCTCGACCGCCGCCCGCTGAAGCTGGCCTGGAAAGCGTTCCAGCTTCTGTTCAAGGCGCTCGAACAGGGTGAATGCGTCGGCGGTGGCGCCGGCGAAACCGGCCAGAATTGAGCCGTCTGCAATGCGCCGCACCTTGCGAGCGTTACCCTTCATGATGGTCGGGCCCATCGAGACCTGCCCATCCGAAATCATCACGAGCTTGTTGCCCTTGCGCACGGCAATGACGGTGGTGCCATGCCAAGGCAGGCCGGAATTCTCTTGCGTTGTCATCGACCCGAAAATGGCGGAGTTGGGCTTGCGGCACAAGGGATCGCCCGCTGAAGCAGAAATGTGACAGTTTCGTCACCGAACTGTCACACACCGCTCCTAAGGGAAAGGCATGCGGGTGAAGGTTTCCAAATGTTGCAACAGCTTGGCCAACTACCCATGGGCTTGCTGCTGATCGCCCTGATCGCAGTCTTCGGCTCTGCGGCTTTCTTTCTCGGACGCGTTCGGGCGGAGCGGCTTCTGGTCGCCACCACCAGCCGGATGCATTCGCGGCCCAACTACCATGGTTACTATGTTGCCATGTGGGCGACCGTCCCGGTGGTCATCGTTGCAATTGCCTACGCCATCTTTGCCGAGGACCTGACGCGAATCCAGCTGACGCGGGAATTGCCGTCATCCTTCGCGCGCCTGTCGCCGGTAGAGCTGCAAAGCTATCTGGAATCCGTGCGCATGGCGGCAGGTACGGCGGCGAGCGCCGGCGCGGACCGCGTCTTCCAGGCGATCACCAACCGGTACCTCGAGCTGCGCGGCCTCATCAACACCGCGACGCTTGTTCTGCTCGGGCTGATGGCGGCGGTCGGGATTTTCCTGGCGCAGCGGCGGCTCAAGCCTGACTTCCGGGCCCGGGCGCTCGTCGAGAACGGCATGGAGCTGGTCCTGTTCGTGTGCGCCGGTGTCGCGATCGCGACGACGGCGGGAATTGTTCTTTCACTGCTGTATGAAAGCCTTCAGTTCTTCCAGAAAGTCTCGGCTTGGGACTTCCTGACGGGCACCCGCTGGAACGCGCAGACGGAAGCCGAGTTCGGTGCACTTCCGCTGTTCTTTGGCACCTTCATGATCGCGCTAATCGCCATGCTGGTCGCCGCGCCGATCGGGCTTTTCTCGGCTATTTTTCTTTCCGAATATGCGTCGCCCCGGGCGCGCGCCTGGATCAAGCCGATCCTTGAAATCCTCGCGGGTATCCCGACCGTGGTCTACGGGTTCTTCGCGCTGCTGGTCGTGGCACCGGCCATCCGCTCTGCGGCGCTCTGGTTCAACGAAACCGCCATCCAGTTGGGCCTCGCAAGCGAGCCGATCCTGGCAGCGCAACCGACCAGCGCGCTGGCGGCGGGCCTCGTGATGGGGATCATGGTGATCCCGTTCGTTTCTTCGCTGTCGGATGACGTGATCAATGCCGTGCCGCAGACCCTGCGGGACGCGGCCTATGCCCTCGGCGCGACGAAATCTGAGACGGTCAAGCAGGTTGTGGTGCCAGCCGCACTTCCGGGCATCATCGCGGCTCTCCTGCTGGCCGTGTCCCGCGCAATCGGCGAGACGATGATCGTGGTGATGGCGGCGGGCAAGAGCGCCCGTATCTCCATGGACCCGACCTCTGACCTGACCACCATCACGGTGCAGATCGTTTCGCTGATGACCGGCGAGACCGGCTTTGATGATCCGAAGACGCTGTCGGCGTTTGCGCTCGGCCTCGTCCTCTTTATTGTAACCCTCGCGTTCAACGTCGTCGCCCTGCGCGTCGTCAAGAAATATCGTGAAAAATATGACTGATAAAGCCCGCAAGTCTGCTCCCAGCGCGGCTTCGGCCAAGCACCTGAAACGCCGCCGTGCGGCCGACTTCCGGTTCCGGTATTACGGGCTGACAGCGATCTTTGTGGCGCTTGGCGCGCTTGCAGTCCTTGTGCTGACCATTGGCTCGCAGGCCGTCTCTGCAGCAACTTACCATGTCGTCCGGTATGAAGTGACGCTTGATCCGGCCGTGATTGCGCCGGAGGGCGCCAGTAGCCCGCAGGACATTTCCCGCAATGTCGAAGGCTTCTACAGCCTCGTGCGCGACAATCTCCTGACGACGTTCCCGGAAGTCGGGGAAGACCGGATGCTGCGCCGGGAGATTTCCGATTTCGTCACCCGGCTGGCCGTGCTGCCGACCGCACGCATGGTTGCCGAGAAACCCGAACTGGTTGGCGCAAACATCACCCTGACCGCGCCGCTGAATGATGACCTTGATCTCTACCTCAAGGGCCAGGGGGTCCGTGAGCGGAAGCTGCCGGCGGGCGTCCTGTCAAGGATCGAGACCGGGGCAGAAGGGACATACAGGCTTTCGGGGACGGACGCTTTCGCCGGCGTGATGGCCGGACTAGCCGTTGCAAACGTTGACCGGCCCGTTGACGCTGGCCAGCCGGACGTGTTGCTTTCGGCCGGGGTCTCGACCGGACGCCTGACTGCCATCGACGCCGGATCCGCGCGCATGGAGTTGCTGACCGGCCGCGCTGAGGATTTTGCGCAGGGGCGCCCGACGGCCCGCATAATTGCGTCGCCGGAGAGCGAGCGCACGATCTCCGACCGGCAAATCGCCTGGGTGCTTGCGCTGAAGGAAATGGGCCGGATCGACCGCGTACCCCGCTGGACCCTGCTCACCAATTCGGACAGCACCTATCCGGAGCTCGCAGGCGGCCTCGCCGCCATCGTCGGCTCGCTTCTGACAATGCTGATCACCGCGATGGTGGCCATGCCCATCGGCATCCTCGCCGCCGTGTATCTGGAAGAGTTCGCGCCGCGCAACCGGGTGACCGAATTCATCGAGGTCAACATCAACAACCTCGCTGCCGTGCCTTCGATCGTGTTCGGCCTTCTGGGGGCGGCGCTATACATAAACTTTCTCGGGATGCCGCGGTCTGCCCCGCTGGTCGGCGGGCTTGTGCTGGCGCTGATGACCTTCCCGGTCGTGATCATTGCCTCCCGCGCGGCGCTGAAGGCCGTGCCGCCTTCGGTCCGTTCCGGTGCATTGGCCGTTGGCGCCTCGCAGATGCAGACGGTGTTTCACCATGTCGTGCCGCTGGCAGCGCCGGGCATCCTGACGGGCGCCATTCTCGGCATGGCCCGCGCGCTGGGCGAAACGGCGCCGTTGCTGCTGATCGGCATGGTGGCCTTCGTGGGTGATGTGCCGCGCAGCCCGACGGACGAGTCGACCGTCATGCCGGTGCTGATCTTCAGCTGGGCGAATAACGCCGAACGGTCGTGGGAACCACTGACTTCAGCGATGATCATCATCTTGTTGACCTTCCTTTTGGTTATGAATGGCCTCGTGGTATTCCTGCGGCGCAAGTACGAACGGAGATGGTAATGGATACGAACCAGGGAACGCCCGCGATGATGGATGACACGCTCCCGCTCTCGCGCACCGCCGACGGCGGGCCGCGTATCGATTGCCGCAACATCGAGGTTTTCTACGGCGAGGCGCGGGCCATCCATGAAGTGTCGATGAGCTTCCCCGACCGGGCGGTGACAGCGCTGATCGGGCCCTCGGGCTGCGGCAAGTCCACTTTCCTGCGTTGCCTCAACCGGATGAACGACACGATCGAGAATTGCCGCGTCGAGGGGCAGATCCTGATGGACGGCGAGAATATCAATGACCCCGATGTCGATCCCGTGTTGCTGCGCTCGCGCGTCGGCATGGTGTTCCAGAAGCCGAACCCCTTTCCAAAATCGATCTTTGACAACATCGCCTACGGTCCGCGCATCCACGGACTGGCCAACGGGCGTGAGGACCTTGACGCGATTGTCGAGAAAAGCCTCCGGCGGGCCGGCCTGTGGGAAGAGGTCAAGGATCGCCTAGCTGCGCCGGGCACCAGCCTTTCGGGCGGCCAGCAGCAACGCCTTTGCATCGCGCGCGCGATTGCCGTCCAGCCGGAAGTGATCCTGATGGACGAGCCCTGCTCGGCGCTGGACCCGATTGCAACGGCGCGCATCGAGGAACTGATCGACGAGCTGCGCAACCGCTATTGCATCGTCATCGTAACCCACTCCATGCAGCAGGCGGCGCGCGTCTCGCAGCGCACGGCGTTCTTCCACCTAGGCAACCTGATCGAACTCGGCGACACCAACCAGATATTCACAAACCCGCGCGAGAAGCGCACCGAGGACTATATCACCGGCCGGTTCGGCTGAGCGAGGCACGCATGTCCGAACACATCGTTTCTGCCTATTCGGAAGAACTTGAGCGGCTGTCTTCCGACATCATGAAGATGGGCGGTATGGTCGAGACCATGATTACCGATGCCAGCCTGGCGCTCGTGTCGAATGATCTTGAGCTGGCAAAGAAAGTTGTGGCGCGCGACCCGCTGGTCGACGCGATTGAATCCGATGCCGAGCGTCAGATTGTCTCGCTGATTGCGCGCCGCCAGCCGATGGGCCACGACCTGCGCATGATCCTCTCGGCGATGAAGATTTCGAGCGAGCTGGAGCGGATCGGCGATCTTTCGAAGAACATTGCCAAGCGCACGCAGCGCCTCGACGATCACGTCAATGCCGAGATGCGCAACGCAATAATGCGGATGGCGCAACCGGTTTCGCGCCAGCTGAATAACGTGCTCAACGCCTACGCCGCGGGCAGTGCCGACAAGGCGAAAGCGGTATGGGAATCGGACGACGATATCGACAACCATTACAACTCCGTTTTCCGTGAAATGCTGACCTACCTCGTCGAGGACCCCCGGCGCATCACCGCAGGTGCACACATGTTGTTCATGGCCAAGAACCTTGAGCGGATCGGGGATCACTGCACGAATATTGCAGAGTTTGTATATTACCAGGTCGTCGGTGACTACCTTTCCGAGCTTGAGCGACCCAAACAAGAACAGCTTTGAGGCCCCAGGGCCGCGCCAACAGAATGGAGCCGACCCAATGAAACCGTATGTGCTGATCGCAGAAGACGAAAAAGCCGTATCGGAGCTTTTGCTATACAATCTCCGCAAGGAAGACTACGACGTCGGGATCGCCGGGGACGGCGAGGAAACGCTGATCATGCTCGACGAGCGCACACCTGACCTGCTTCTGCTGGACTGGATGCTGCCGAAGGTCAGCGGCATCGAGATCTGCCGGCGAGTTCGCACAGGCGGCGGCAATCCGAACCTGCCGATCATCATGCTGACAGCGCGCGGCGAGGAGAGTGACAGGATCCGCGGACTTGATACGGGTGCGGATGATTATGTCACCAAGCCGTTCTCCACAACCGAGTTGATGGCGCGCGTCCGTGCCGTGCTCCGTCGAATCCGTCCCGGCCTCAAGGAAGACCGGATCACGGTCGGCGACATAGAGATCGATCGCGTGGCGCACCGCGTTGCGCGCAAGGGTTCCGACATCCATCTCGGCCCGACGGAATTCCGCCTGCTGGATTATTTCATGCAGCATCCGGGGCGTGTTTTCTCACGCGAGCAATTGCTGGATACGGTGTGGGGCTCGGATGTCTATGTCGAGGCGCGCACAGTCGATGTGCATGTCGGGCGGCTGCGCAAGGCGCTGCGCCAGGCGGGTGGGGATGACCCGATCCGGACCGTCCGTTCGGCAGGCTATGCCCTGCGCGAGGACTGACGGGCGCCGCGATCGGCGCCCGCCGCTGGTCGCTCAGCCGAAGAGTTCAGCGAGGAAGATTGCAAGGTAGGCAAAGCTGCGGCGATCCGTATCCGCGTGATACTGGGTCGCGTCGCCGGTCGCCCCGACGGTCGTGAAGGCATGGGTGGCAAGGCCGTGGGCGTGCAGCTGCCAGTCCGCGCCAGAAAACTCCTTCGTGATCGCCAGCACGTCATCCGGTGTCGCCATCGGGTCGTTCCAGCCATGCTCGATGAGGACCTTCGCCTTGATCTTCGGCTGCGGCATATTCTCGGCCGGGCGGAACAGGCCGTGGAAGGACCCGACGCCGAGCACGTCCATGCCGGCACGCGCCATGTCGAGCACGCAGAGGCCGCCGAAGCAGAAGCCGATGGCGGCTGTCTTCGAGGCGTCCACACCGGTCTGGGATTTCGCCGCAGCGATGCCGCCCGCGAGGCGCTTCTGAAGCTCGGCGCGGTTGCCGACGAGCGGATACATCAGGCTCTCGTTCTCGGCCTGCGTCGTCCCGCGCTTGTCCTTGCCATAGACGTCGATCGCGAAGGCGGCGTAGCCGAACCGGTCCGCGATGATCTGCGCCTTCTGCTTCTCGTTGGCGCCGAGGCCGCCCCAGGCATGACAGACGATGACTAGCGGGGGATTGGCCTTGCCTGCGGGCTTCACGAACCAGCCCTCATAGGCCTGTCCGTCGATCTGATAGTCCACTGCGCTCATGGCGGTCTCCTCGCTGTTGATCTCCGGGCTTCGATAGAGCGCAAAGCCCCCCCAGTTCAAGCCAAACAGCGATTAGTATGCGCTTTCTAGACATTTTCCCTAAACCGGGCGTCATCAAGTCATCTTCCCCCGAAAAGGAGCCCCCATGGCGAAGAAACCCGCGAAATCCACTCGTACCAAAGCCCGCGCGAAAGCGGCGGCCGTTGGCAAGCAGGATGAAGCCCAATCCACCGAAGTGGCCTACAAGATCTGGCTGGCCGGCGTCGGCGCCTACGGCAAGGCCTATGACACCGCGTTGGCCGGCGCCAATGTGCTGAGCAAGCAGTCGGCTGAAGTGTTCGAGGATCTCGTCAAGCGCGGTTCGGAAATCGAACACGACGTGCGTGCCAAGCTTGCTGCTGACGAGCGTGTTTCCGGCGCGTCCAAGCGCGTTTCGAAAACCATCGAGACCGTCCGCGACATGCAGGTCCAGGCCCGCGATCAGTTCGATGCCCGGCTTGACCGGATGCGCGACCTTCTCGGCGTGAAAGGCCTCAGCGATGTGCGCCGGAAATTTGCCCGCCAGATCGACAAGCTGGAAGACGAAGTGGCGGCTGTCACCTCGAAAGCCCGCGCGAAAGTTGCGGATTCCGACCTGAAGGCCCGTCTGGCGCGCCTGACGTCCGAGATCGAAGCGGTTGCCGGCGAGACCGGTGCAGACGTCGCCAAGACGGCAAGGAAAGCCGCCCGCAAGACCACCAGGGCTGTCAAGACCGCCTTTGCGGCTCCGGACGCCGCTGACGACCTGACGCAGGCGACCGGCATTGGCCCGGCGCTCGCGAAGAAGCTCAACGCAGAAGGCCTGACGCGCTTTGCGCAGCTCGCCGCGCTGAAGAAAGCTGAACTCGAAGCGCTCGACGCAAAAGTTGGTGGCCGTGGCCGCGTTGCGAAAGCCGAATGGTCGCAACTGGCGAAAGCCGCTGCGTAACTGAAACGGAGAGGGCGGGCCTGCCGGCTCGCCCTTATCCTTTCGTCTCGTCAAAATGCCGGATCATGCGCCCCAGGGCCGCCGGGCCGGTCTGGCCCATATAGGGCACCATCAGGCACATCACCTGGAACACTGTCTTGTGAATGAGTGCGGGGCCGTCATGGACCTCTTTGGTGAGTGCATCGCCGGCGAGCCAGAAAGTCAGTGTCGTGATGATCTGGTCGACCAGAGGCTCCCGCAGGCGCTTGTCGATGGACAGCGTTCCAGCCTTTTCAAGGTTGCGCAGAATGCGGGTGATCGTCTGGCGCTTTGCGGCGATCAGGCTGCGGAAGCGGATCGCAAGATCGGGATAGCGCGCGAGCAGGCCGGCAAGGTCGCGGTAAAAGAAGCGGAAATCGTAGATCTCTTCCAAGAGGATGTAGATGTAGACCCAGTTGTCCTCGATCGAGGCAAGGCCGCCCTTCGATCCGCGCAGGATGATGCGCATCTCCTCCTCGAACCGGTCGAACAAGGCGCGGTTGATCGCGTCCTTCCCCTTGAAGTGATAGTAAAGATTGCCGGGGCTGATTTCGAGCGCATTGGCAATATCAACAGACGACAGCGCGCTTTCTCCTTCCTCGTTGAATAGAAGGAGGCTGACTTCAAGTATACGGTCGCGCGTTTTCATGGCCACGCAACGAGTTTGACAGCTAAATCTGACTGTGAAACGAATTTTCCGAGGAAATTTGACACGGTCATTTTGCCGGATGGCAAGGGAACGCGTCTAGACCGGCCAATGGCGGACCACTGCCAGGAGAGACCGGCGGCATCTGGGAGGGACTGAAATGAGCACACCAAAGGACGAAATCGCCCAGAATGCGGCGCAGAGCACGACAGCTCTTAACCCGTTGCTGGGCGGCATTAACCGGCAGGAACTGCTGGGCGCGGTCTCCATGATGCTGCGTTCATCGGTCACCAACCCGGTCACGACCGCCAAGGCCGCGCGCCGGATCGTCGCCGAGAACACGGAAATCGTGCTGGGCAAATCGAAGCGTGAGGCGGACAAGAAGGACCGCCGTTTCAAGGACCCCGCCTGGGAGCACAACCCGTTCTACAAGCGCGGCATGCAAGCCTTTCTCGCAACCCAGGAACACCTCCAGGAATGGGTGAACGAGATCAGGATGAGCGAACTGGAGCATGCGCGCGCCAAGTTCGTCATGGGCATGATAACCGACGCGCTGGCGCCGACGAACACACTGATCGGCAATCCGGCAGCGACGAAGCGCGTGGTCGATTCCGGTGGTCTGTCCCTGCTGAGGGGCATGAAGAATCTCTACGACGACCTGACAAAGAATGGCGGCCTGCCATCGCAGGTCGACAAGCGGCCGTTCAAGGTGGGCGGGAACCTCGCCATCTCGCAGGGGGCGGTTGTCTGGAAGAACGAGATGCTTGAGCTCATCCAGTATGCTCCGACGACGGAGAAGGTGTACAAGACGCCGATTCTGATCATTCCGCCTCAGATCAACAAGTTTTATGCGATGGATCTGACGCCGATGACGTCAATGGTGCAGTTCCTCCTTGCGATGGAACAGCAGACATTCGTCATTTCCTGGAGAAATCCAGGCAAGGAGCACCGTGCATGGGGGCTCACGGACTATATCGACAGCCTCGTTCAGGCGAGCGAAGTCGTCCGCAAGATCACCAGGTCACCTAAGCTGAACGTGTCCGGTGCCTGTTCGGGCGGCATCACGACGGCGACGTTTGCAAGCCTGCTTGGGGCTGCCGGCGACAAGCGGATCAATGCACTGACCTTCATGGTTTGCGTGCTGAACCCGCAGAAGGAAGACAGTGACATCGGCCAGATCGTGTCGGATGGCAGCCTCGAGATCGCGCGGAAAATGTCGAAGGCGCGGGGCATCCTGAAGGGCGATGACCTCGCCCGGATGTTCGCCTGGATGCGGCCGAACGACCTGATCTGGAACTATGTCGTCAACAACTACCTGATGGGCGAAGATCCGCCGCCGTATGATGTGTTGTTCTGGAACAATGACACGACCAACCTGCCGGCGCAGCTGCATTCGGATTATCTCGACATCGCGCTGCACCAGCCCTTCGATCATCCGGGTACAGTGGAGGTGGCCGGGCATATTGCGGACCTCAGGAAGGTGACTGCGGATGCCTTTGTTGTCGCCGGCCTGACGGACCACATCACGCCGTGGAAGGCGTGTTACCGCACGCCGGATCTGCTCGGTTCGAAGAATGTCGAGTTCGTGCTTTCGTCCAGCGGGCATTTACAATCTCTCATAAATCCCCCGGGCAACCCCAAGGCCAAGTATTTCCGGAGCACACAGATCAAGCCGAGCCCGGACGAATGGGCCGCGAGTGCCGAGGAACACAGCGGCTCCTGGTGGCCGCGCTGGGGCGAGTGGTTGAAGGAGCGCGCCGGTCCGCTCAAGACCGCGCCGAAATCCGTCGGCAATCACGCCTTCCCGGAACAATATGCGGCCCCTGGCCGTTACGTCTTCAACGACTAAGGACTGTCCCATGGCCAGCTACAAGCGGATGCCGGAAATAACGATGCAGGACGTCGAAGGCGTCCTGCTGCGCATGGCGTACTGGGAGAAACCTGAAAGCAGCGACGCGCTGCCGCTGGTATTCTTCAACGGCATAGGGGCAAACCTCGAGCTGACGTTGAAGCTTGGCGACATGTTTCCGGACCGGGAAATCCTGACGTTCGATGTGCCCGGAGTAGGTCTCAGCCCGGTAACGCAATGGCCATACCGGCACTGGATGGCGGCGCGCTGGGCGCGCAAGCTGAGCGACCGCCTGGGGTTCGATGTCGTCGATGTCATGGGCGTCTCCTGGGGCGGCGCCTTGGCGCAGCAGTTCGCGTTCCAGTATCGCAACCGCGTCAACAAGCTCATCCTGTGCGCCACATCGTCTGGCATGACGATGATTCCCGGCAAGCCGGCCTCGCTGTCGAAGATGGTGGATACCCGCCGCTACACCGATCCTGAATTCATGCGCGAGAATTTCGCGACCCTCTACGGCGATCTGGCGGACGATTCTGCGGGGCGCCATGTCGACGGCCTGCTACCCCCGGACCCGAAGGGGTATTTCTACCAGCTGCTCGCTTTCGCGGGCTGGTCGAGTCTGCCGTTCATCCGTTTCATGAAGATGCCGACGCTGGTGATGATGGGGGACAAGGACAGCATCGTTCCGCTGGTCAACGGGCAGATACTGGCCTGGGCCCTGCCGGAGGGCCAGCTGCACGTGGTCGAGGGCGGCGGACACCTGTTCCTGGTGACACGCGCCGCAGAAACAGCCGGCGTCATCAACAACTTCCTGGCTGGCCCGGCATCCCGCTCGGCCCGGGCCGCTTAGTGTCCGGTCGCAGAGGTTATGACGGTCTGGTCTAATCCGAGAATGGGCAGTTGCTGGGGCGGGACGAGCAAGTTTATGCTTCGGGCGACGCCGGGTTGTTTTTCGATGAGCCCGCTTTTGTCGAGGGTCTTTAGCATCTGGTGGATGGAGGGGGCGGTGACTTGAGGTAGGGTTGAAAGTCAGCCTATGCCGGGGCGCGGCCATTGATCTGTGAACAGGCCCTTATGAAGGCGAGGTACTGGCCCTGTTTGGCGGTAAAAGGGGCTGAGGCCGGGGGCGTTTTTTGGCCAAGCAGCTGATTCATTCTGGATTCATCCCAACCCCTTCCACCCCGGAGGGATTTAGGAATGAACGTACGATATCGTATCGATCTTAGCCAGACCGAACGCGACGGGCTTGGCGCTTTGGTGAAGGGCAGGAAGCAGCCCGTGCGACGGCTCAAGCGAATGCAGATCTTGCTGGCCGCAGATTCCGGCATCAGCGACGAGGCCATAGCCGTCTCGGTGCAAACCAGCGGCTCGACCATCTATCGCACCAGGAAGCGTTTTGTGGAGATCGGCCTGCAAGCCGCCCTCAGTGAAGCGCCGCGGCCCGGGGCGGCCCGAAAGCTG
>Ga0163144_10003556_pt1 | contig 35452 bp, 36 predicted proteins | sample OliLak19BULKMAT1_FD_123175 | JGI IMG/M metagenome (GOLD analysis project Ga0163144, IMG submission 123175) | Freshwater microbial mat bacterial communities from Lake Vanda, McMurdo Dry Valleys, Antarctica - Oligotrophic Lake LV.19.BULKMAT1 | ecosystem: Environmental > Aquatic > Freshwater >...
GCTTAGAGTGTTTGCGTACTGCCTCTAAAATACTGTAGGTACCTAAGATATTACTATGCACAAATGGCCACGGGCTAACCAAAGAATTATCATTATGTGATTCAGCAGCAAAATGTACGACCGCGTCGTGCTTACTTACAAGCTCATCCATTAGCTCACTGTCGGCAATGTCACCTTGCACAAAAGTAACTTTGTCTTTGACAGACTCGAGGTTTTTGATATCTCCGGCATAGTTAAGACTATCAATAATAGTAATAGTATAGTCTGGCTTGTGCTGAATAAGATGATACACAAAGTTGGTACCAATAAACCCCGCACCACCTGTAATAAGAAGTTTTTTCATATTTACTAGTATAGCGAATTACTTTAGATATAGTTACTTATAGAGTTGTGAGTGCGATCCTACTGCTACAAGTTCAACTTCTTCTGAGCTAACTTGGTAATATATAATTCTCAGATCACCTCCAGCGCTTAAGCTACTGTAATTCTTATATGCACCCTTTAGGCTGTGTCTGTTTAATAAAGGATGATCTTGATTAGTGGCAAATAGTGCAATTCTTTGTTTGCATAGGGTCTGTTTTGTTTTGGGTAACTTCAAAAACTGCTTTTTAAAGTTTTTGTGGTAACGAAAATTCATACTTACTTTTCTAGATGAGTAAACATATCTTCTGTTGTGATAAAAGCAGGTGATAAATTGCGCCCTGTTTTTCGATCTAACTCAATAGTCTCTAAAATTGACTCTAGCTCAGCCGACATCTCTGGGGTTGAATTAACACTAAAACTGCGACTACGTAAAAACTGCTTTAACTGTGCATTCACAACCGTACTTAAGGGCACACCAAGCTCTTTAGCGAGAGCTTGGGCTTGTTTTTTGGTTTCTGTATCAACTTTAAAATTTATTACTGATTTACTCATAATACTACCATTGTATATGTATTAGTAGTATATGTCAATAGGTAAAACAATGTATTTTATTTCTGTACCACCTTCATTATGTTTGGGTTATGCTTGGTAAGAGTGGTAATAAAGTATATAATACAAAGTGAAATTGGCAATTATTATAGATATAGTAGATCTAGAATGTAGAATCTAGACTCTCTCAATAAACAATACAAACAATATGGAAAAAATCTCACAACTCTCAAACCTCTCAAAGGGTAAAAAAGCCCTATCTATCGCCCTTATTATAGGCCTATCTTTGCTGACTATTCTTGTTGTTTTGCGCGTGGCCTATAGAGGGCGTATTTACCCCGGTGTAACTGCTAATGGTGTGTACTTAAGTGGTCTCACTCCTAATGAAGCCCTGCGAGAGCTCAATGTGCAAGCTAGTAGTAATACAGCTAAGCAAGTAGAAGTACTAGAGCCACAGAGCAAGCAAATGCTTAGTGCGAGTGATTTTGGGGTGAGTAATAATAGCACTATTGCCATGCAATCTGCCCTAGCAGTTGGGCGAGATGGTTGGCTTGGCCAGAGACTGCTTGAGCAAATAAGTGCTCTCGTTGGTCAAAACCCACCAATTACTGCAGTGATGTTTGATAGTGAAAAACTCAGTACTACAGTTGTGGGTATTAACACTTCTACCGCCAAGCCTGTGCAGAATGCTCAGTATATACTCACAAATGATCAAGTAAGTGTACAGGCAAGCCAAAAAGGCACGCGCATTGATTTTGCTCGCTTACCAAGAGCACTTGGTGATTACTTTGGTCAACTGCAAAGCAAAGAATTTGTTTTGCCAACCATTAGTATTGAGCCACAACTAAGCTCACAAAACCTTGAGACACAAAAAAACATTATTACGCCGTATGAGAAAACCCCTTTACAGCTAAGTTACGGTACTAAAGCCTGGACAGCTGATGCCAATACTATTGTGAGCTGGCTGAGTGCACCAAATACAGTTGCGCCAATCAATACAAACTTACTTACTCATTACTACCAGTTAAAAAATATTACAAACTCTAGTCTAGCTTTTGACCCCAAGGCTGTGCGTGACTATGTGAGTACTCTGAGTGAGCAAATAAACGTCGCGGCGGTAGATGCAGAGTTAACCATATCGGGTGATAAAGCGACAGTCTTTAAGCAAAGTAGAGATGGTAAGACTCTAAATGTTGAAGCCTCAACGCAAGCAATTCTTAATAGCCTAGCTACTCCTAGCACTACTCCAGTTGCGCTGGTGGTAGATACCCAAAAAGCCGACGTTAGTGATGGTAATATTGAGAGCCTTGGTATAAAAGAATTACTGTCTGAAGGTGTGACGTATTTTCCTAATTCACCACCCAATAGAATGCATAATATTAAGCTCGGCACGAGTAAATTCAATGGGGTACTTGTAAAACCTGGTGAGGTGTTTTCTTTTAATGATCACTTGGGTGAGGTCAGTAATGCAGCTGGTTATACCGATGGCCTAGTCATACTTGGTGATCACGAAGAAAAACAAGCTGGTGGTGGCTTGTGTCAGGTCTCTAGCACAGCTTACCGAGCGGCATTACTTGCTGGCCTTCCTATTCTTGCGCGTACTAATCATGCTTTTGCGGTGAGTTACTACACAGCACCCTATGGTATACCTGGGGTAGATGCCACTATCTATTTACCTGGTGTAGATATGAAGTTTCGTAATGACACCGGTAAACACATTCTTATTCAAACTGAGCTAGTAGGTACAACTCTGAAGTTTCGTTTCTATGGTACTAAAGTAAAGTCTGGAGTTATTAGAGGCCCGCAGTTTGTGAGTGGTAGCCTTGATGCTACTGTGCCTTCTCATACGGTATTTTTTAGAGATGTGGTTGATTTGACAGGTAAGGTTGTTAAGACCGACGAAATAAATACCTATTACAAATCTTCGCTTGATTTTCCAATTACTGACTAGCTACTTACCAATACAAAAGTGTGAGAAAACCTCATTAATAATCTCTTGAGTCACTTCTTCGCCTGTTAAATAATTACATATCTGTAAGGCTTTTTGATATTCAACCAAAATAATATCCGAAGGAGTATGATTTTCTAATAATTGGGTAGTGATAGTGAGTTGCTTATTGAGCCCAGTAATTAATTCTATTTGGCGGGTGGTAATAACTTGGAGGTTTTCTGTTGAGCTATGCTTAGTTGTAATCTCTTGCAACTGACTGCGCAGGGCTGAGATATTTGTATTAGATTGAGCCGAGATACTGAGTGATGGTAGCGCGCTCAAGTCAGGTGAATGAGGTGTTTCTTGCGCTACATCTGACTTTGTATAGACGACCAAGCTATTTGTATTATCTAAGTTTTCTAGCAAGCTATTACTCTGCAAGTAGTCTACTGTAGCTTGAGTTTGGCCGGGTTCAATAAGAATAAGTATACAGTCTGAACTATGAATTTCAGCTTGGGTGCGCTCAATACCCATACTCTCAATATCATCGGTCGCACGGCGCAATCCAGCAGTATCAGTTAAGTGTAATGAAAGGCCATCTAGATTAATAGTCTCAGTAATAGTATCGCGGGTGGTACCGGCCGTACTGGTAACAATAGAACGATCAAAACCGAGTAAAGTATTTAATAACGTACTTTTGCCAGCATTTGGCAAACCAACCAAAGCTACATGTACTCCACTTCTCACCACACCAAGACTGCTATGATTTTTTAATAAGTCTTTTGACTGTGTTATAAGGCTGTGTATTGTTTTTAATTGCACTGAACTATCAGTATTAGTAATATCTTCTTCAGAAAAATCTAGCAGTGCAGCCTCGTGAGCGGCAAGGCCAAGTAAGGTATTTTTAATATCTTTAATACTATTAGAGAGGCCTCCTGCGAGTTGTTTGCTGGCTAACCGCATCATTGTGGTGTTAGAGCTACTAATAAGCTCAGCGACTGCCTCAGCTTGAATAAGATCAAGCTTGCCCGCTAAGTAGGCTCGCTCGGTAAACTCGCCTGGTCTCGCCATTGTAGCGCCGGCTTTGAGGGCCAGCTCTATAGTGGTCTGGGTGATTATTGGGGCGCCATGTAGATGAATTTCTACCACGTCTTCACCAGTATATGAATGTGGGCCGGGCATATACACGCGCATTGCTTGGTCAAGACGAGTTGCATCATCTATGAGCCAGCCAAGAGTTAACTCACGTGGTTTTACTAATTGCGAGCGAGCAGGCTGCCAGATAAGCTGAGATATCTTGAGTGCATTTGTGCCCGATAAGCGCACAATACTAATCGCTGACTCTCCCGGGCCACTAGCTTGAGCAACAATAGTAGAGCTATTTTTTTTGGAGTGTTTCATTAGTCGCGTTTTTTAATAACAATTGTTCGATGTGGCTCTTGGCCAATACTCTCAGTAATAATATCAGGGTTTTCTGCAAGAACCATATGTACCTGTCGGCGCTCAAAAGAATTCATTGACGGCAGAGTTTTGGGTTGTCCGGTTTCTAAAACTTCTTCTACAGCTTCTTCGGCAATCTTTTGTACTTTTTCGAGTCGTTCTTTCTTGTATCCAGCTACATCTATAGCCACAAATTCACTCTCTGGTAAGGCATATCTACGCAACACATTAAAAATATATTGCAGGGCTCTGAGGTTCTCTCCTCTTTTACCAATTAATATTGCATGGTCTTCGGTAGTAATCTCGATAGTATTGTTTTCACTACTATATTCACAGGTGGCTTCAAACCCAAGCTTCTCTAATAAATCTTCTAAGATTTCTTGTGGGTTACTCAGCTCACTCACGGCTTAGCCTTTTTTCTTCTTAGCTTTTTGCTTCTTGGGCTTTGGGAGAACTTTGGCTGAAGTTTTTTTACTGACTATTTTTACTTCTTCCATCTCTTCTACCTCTTCGCGCATAATAATATATTGCTGGCCTATTGAGATAAGGTTAGTCACAGACCAGTAAAGTGGTAGAGCAGCTGGCAGGCGCCACGCAATAAATACCGTTAGTAGGGGAAAGGTGTAGTTCATCATCTGAGTCGCTTGAGCCTGTGGGTCTTTTGAGCCAGGTACTTTCTTTGGTGCTAGCATCTTTACTTGAATGTATTGGGTAATACCTGCAAATAGTGCTAGAGGAATGCTTGGTGTAGCCATATTGATCCAGCTAAATAGGCTTGGGGCAAAACTACTGGGGTTTTGAATAATTGACTGAATAAACGGCAAGCTTTTAATAGGAGCATATAATAAACCACTTAAGGCTTGTACGTCATGAGTACTTTTTTGAAATACAAAGTAGAGGGCTATAAGAAAAGGAAACTGTAGTAGAGCAGGTAAACAAGCAGAAAAAGGGCTAATTTCTTTTTCTTTGTAGAGCTCCATAAGCATCTGTGATTCTTTTTGTTTATCACCCTTAGATTGTTGTTTTACTTTTGCTATATCTGGGGCAAGCTCTTGCATTTTCTTTTGCCCATGAAGTTGTTTGGCCGTGAGTGGCCACAGAGCAAACCGAATAATAGCTGTCAGAATAATAACTGCTATACCAAAGCTATGACCCGGAATAACTCCATATATAAGAAATAAGAGGTTTAGAAGGGGTTGAACAAAAACGACTGTTAGTAAATGAATAATTGATTCCATTAATTTGTACCTTTCTTATAACTTAGATCAACTGACGGCTGAACAAACGGATTACAGCGAGCAACACGTTTGAAACCGAGAAGTGTACCTTTGAGTGAGCCATTTTCTTGAATAGCTAGCTTAGTGTATTCACTACAGGTAGGATAGTGTCGACAAAATCCATACGGATAGCGAGCCTTCAAAATACCATGGTCTGGTGAAAGTGTTTTTTGATACGCATGTATACTGACAACTAATATATTCTTCATACTATTACCTTCAAATTTTTTAAGCCTCGTACTATGTTAGTTTCTAACTCTTGCGTGGGCACCTCACTAAGATCTGTCTTAGCTGTAATAATTATAGTATACCCTGGCTGAAATTGTTTCCAATTGAGGCGACAAATTTCATACACTCGTCTGCGAGCACGATTACGTACCACGGCTTTTTTAGAAACTTTCTTAGGTACCACTACAGCCAAACGAGTTTTACTCACTTTCGATTGCAAGGCCTTTATATAAAAGCTCTGGTGATTATAGCTAGTACCAAACTTATATGTTCGACTAAAATCAGTGGCTTTACGCAGGCGAAAACCACTCGCGATCATTTCTTAAGCAGTAACCTTACTGCGCCCTTTTCGCATGCGGCGTTTGATGACGTTACGACCAGCTTTGGTAGACATTCTTGAAAGAAAGCCATGTACTCTTTGGCGACGACGTTTTTTTGGTTGGAAAGTTTTTTTACTCATAGATCATTGTATTTTAAGATAGATTTATTAGAAAGTCAAGATATCCACCTATTTTATCCACAATACCCTATCTAGCTGATAGTTTTGTATTGTGTTCGGTTGTGGAAAACTTTTATGACGCGTAATATAGATAACAAAGAAGGGGTGAGTAATATAGTGAGTAATACTGTACAAAAAACGTGGCAAGCGGCACTTGGTCAGCTGGAGTTATCCGTATCTGGCGCTAATTTTCGTACCTGGATAAAAACCCTGAGTCTGTATGATATTACTCCCCCTACCGCTACTCTTTATACACCAAATATTATGTCAAAAGACTATGTAGAAAAGAAGTTTAGTGATGATATTTTTGATGCCTTACATAGTACTAATCCACAGATTACAAAAATTGTCTTTGTTGTAAAAAAACCCGCCAAAGCTACTCAAGCTGTTGATGATATTTTTACTTCAGAAGAAAAAACACCCCAGAATAATCAGAGTAACCAGGGTAATGCGAGTAGTCAAACTAGTCAATCAACTCAACTAAGTCAAAAAAAAGAATCTGGTTTTAATACCAAGCCAAGTAAACCTAGTGAGATGTCTAAAATCAGCTCTCAGTCATCTATACAGCCAGTCAAACAAACAGGCATACAAGCACACTATACTTTTGATTCATTTATTGTTGGTTCGAGTAACCGTTTGGCTTTTTCGGCGGCTCAATTGGTAGTTGAAAAACCCGGAACTGGATATAACCCACTATTCTTATATGGCCCAGCTGGAGTCGGTAAAACACACCTTATGTGGGCTATTTATAATGCTATCCAGAAGACTAATCCAGATAGCTCTTCATTATATATAACCAGTGAAGAATTTATTAATGAGTATGTGAATGCTATTAGAAAAGGCAATAATTTTACCAATAAATATCGTGAAGTTGATGTGTTGTTTGTAGATGATATGCAATTTATCGCTGGTAAAGAGAAGACTCAAGAGGAGTTTTTTCATACTTTTAATACCCTTCACCAAAACTCTAAGCAGATTGTACTCTGCTCTGACCGCCCACCTAAAGACATACCTACCTTAGAAGAACGTCTACGCTCACGTTTTGAATGGGGTATGGTAGCAGATATTGCCCCACCTGATCTAGAGACTCGTATTGCTATTCTTCTTAATAAAGCTGCTAATCAGCAAATAGCTCTGACGCAAGAAGTAGCCGAATATATTGCCAGTACAGTAGAAAATAACATTAGAGAGTTAGAAGGAGCACTCACAAAAGTCATTGGGCATTGTCGCGCTCATCAAACTGAACTCTCTTTAGAGGTAGTACAGCAAGTGCTCGGTGGAAGTATTGTAAAAAAACCAAGTCTTAACGCGCAGAGTATCTTAGAAAAAACTGCTAAATATTATGAAATAACTCTCGCAGATATTGTTGGGTCAAAAAGAGACCGAGATATTGTTGTTCCTCGTCAAATAGCCATGTTTCTAATGCGCGAAGATTTGGGCTTAAGCTATCCAAAAATCGCCAGTAATATTGGTGGTAAAGACCATACAACAATTATGCACGGTACAAAAAAAATAGAGACTTTATATAAGACTGATAAAGATTTTGCTGATGAGGTAGCCCAATTACGGGAGTATATTACAAAATAAATATCTATATATGTGCTGTGGATAAGTATGTGTATAAAATGTGAATTGTCTGTGTGTAGTGAGGTTTTTATTCACAACTTATCCCTATAGAACCTTACAATTAAAATGTGGTATGTGAACAACTTATACTTATACTCATCTTATACGAAAGCTATTCACACAGATATACACCTACAAAAAGACTGTTTTATTAGTAGTCTTAAAGTAAAAATAGCTCTTTTCCACATTATCCACATAGCCTATTACTATTACTACTAAAAAACCTATATACTATTACTTAAGAAAGAAGAGAAGGAGATATATATGAAACTTTCAGTTTTACAAGAAAACCTAGATAAAGCACTAACAGCCGTATCTCGTTTAGTTCAGACAACTAATAGCTTACCTATACTTGGTAATATTCTATTACAAACAAAAGATGGACAATTAGAGTTACAAGCTACCAATCTAGAAATAGCCATAGCCTACAAAATAGGTGCAAAGATAGAAACAAAAGGTAGTATTAGTGTACCAGCTCGTCTTTTTACTGAGCTTGTACATTCTTTACCGAATGATAAAATTCAATTGAGTTCAATAAAAGATAATCTTGAAATCCATACAGATCAATTAAACTCAGTTATTAACGGAATAAATGCGGCAGATTTTCCTACTATTCCTACGCTTAATACAAAGAAGCAATTTACTATTAGTACAAAAAGCCTAGTTGAGGCACTAGAATTTGTATTATCTTCTGTAAGTCTTGATGAATCACGTCCTATCTTAACGGGTGTGTATTGTAAGTCAGAGTCTGGAGTGTGTACTTTTGCAGCAACCGATAGCTATAGACTAAGTCAATATAAAATAAAAACTCCAAAAATAGATGATTTAGAAATAATTATCCCTTATAAAACCATTCAAGAGGTTATTCGGATTATTAAGACTGATAATCTTAGTGAGATTACAGTAAGTATCACCGATAGTGAAATAGTGTTTTCTAGTGAAAATATTACTCTCACCTCTCAACTAATTGAAGGTTCATACCCAGACTATACAAAAATTATTCCAGAGTCACATACCACGATAATTGGTATAGAAAAAAATGATCTTGTGAATAGTCTGAAGATTGCTAGTTTATTCTCTCGAGAAAATGCTAATACTATTAGTCTTGATATAGTAAAAAACTTCCTCTCAATTACCTCAGAAGGTACCCAGATAGGTAAGAACATATCAAAAATTACTGCTAAAGTGACTGGTGATGATCAACAGATTAATCTCAATGCCCGCTATATTATTGACGCACTGACAAATATTAATGACTCGGTTGTCTCTATTGCTGTGCAAGGTAAGCTAGACCCCTGTGTGATTTCTAGTAGTAAACAATCAGCAGATAACTTTCATATTATTATGCCACTAAGAAGCTAAATAATCTTTAGAGTGTAGGTAGCTTATGATACAAAAACTTCAATTGCGACAGTTTCGTAACTATACACACCTAGAACTTGAGTTTACTCACCCACTTACAATTATCACTGGGCCAAATGCTATTGGTAAAACAAATATTTTAGAATCTATTTATGTTAGTATGTTAACAAAATCTTTTCGAGTGACCGACAGTAAGCTTATTCAGCAAAATACAGATTTTTTTACTATCGATATAGAAAACGATACAGATACTATCCATTTACGACTGACTAGTACACAAAACAGTTATAAAAAACAACTGAAGATTAATACTGTGCCGACAGTTTTTAAAAATTACATTGGTCAAAACCCCGTGACTTTATTCGAACCAACAGATTTAGACCTTTTTAGTGGTCACCCTATCAATAGACGTACCTACCTAGATAGAATAATCTCTCAAATAGACCAGAAGTACTTACAAAATCTCCAGGCATATAAAAAACTAATTGTGCAACGAAATAGTGTCTTAAAAGCTGCCAAAAAAACCTATAATCCTAACTTACAAGAACAATTATTTGTATATAATCTACAAATAATTCAACCAGCTGAATATATTACACAGGCACGTAAAGTATTTATTACTAATATACAAAAACATATTAATACCTACTACATGGTTATTAGTAATGAATCAAAAAAAGTACATATTGATTTTTTGGCATCTGCAAATAATAAAGATGAATTACTAAAACTTCTTGAAGACAGTCAGCAACACGATATTGCCTCTACCCGTACAAACGTTGGGCCTCACCGAGAAGATTTTGTCACAACTTTGGATAGTAATGTATTGAATGATCGGGCGTCACGTGGAGAGCTAAGAAGCTTAGTTTTGGCCTTTAAGCTAGCCGAACTCGACTATATAGAGAAAAGCCTTCACAAGCGTCCTACACTTCTTCTTGACGATGTTTTGAGTGAGTTAGACGAAGATAGACAGAACTTTCTTTTAGGTTGTTTAGACAAGCAACAAACTTTTATTACCACCACTCACTTGCCAGCCAATCTTACTCAAGAATATCAACATATAACCCTACCATTATGAGTCTTGATCCACTTACATTTAACACGAAAAGCGATAAAGAGATTACAATGACTCTCCAGATTTTTACTGAAATAAAAGAAATTATCTTAGTAGAAACAGGAATTGTAGTTAGTATAAAAAATTTTAAGCCACCTGTTATTACTTTCATAGTAGATAGTTCACCAGCTGCAAGTAATTTGAATTTACATAAATCATTAATTATTCAAAAACTCAAGAAATATAATATTACTAAAATTCGTATTATTACTCATTGATTTACTGTGAAGAATTAATAATTGTATATTCGCTAGTGTTAATATTAATGTCTTGAATAATTTTACGTATTTCTTCATTAATAGTTTTTTGTTTTACTGGGTCATTAGTAAAACTATTAAGACTAGTGTTAAAAATAATAGGAGTATCTGGAATAATATAGATAGTCTTACCATATACTGAGATAGATTTTATATTTTTGTCTTTTACTAATTCAGTTATTTTTTTATCAATACTATTTGTATTTTCTTGATCTTGATTAATATATAATGCAACTTTATCATTCTGATTATTAGTGAGTCGTAAAATGTAATTATTCCCATCTACAACAACTCCATTGAATTGGTATGAACCAAAACTATATTCAAAGTATCCAGAACGTTTATCTGCGTTAAAGTTTAAAACTCCAAAATCTGTTACTACAAGTAAGTTATCACTAGTATTTTTTATAGTTTGAACATTACTAATAGTGTATAAAATGTCTGGTGTTTTTATTGAAATGTCATAAACAACCATTTCTTTATTATTAATGAGACAAATTTTTTGCGTGCCACATAAATGAACTTCACTAAATGCTCCGTCTAATAGATATGATTTACTTTTAGTTGCTTCTCGAATATTTACTTTTGTCTTAATATCTTTAGCACTCGAATCTTCATCTGAACCAGTGTTATTTGTATATGCCGTTAAGATAGTGTCTTTTTTTACATCAAACGATACAGGACTAGGATATTTACCTAAATCTGTATTAAATGATAAGTCTTGGGGTTTTGACTGTGTTGAAGAATAATACAATATTTTGGTGAAATTTGTATTATAAACAACAAAGCCTTGTAAGTATGGGGTAATTGAATAAGTTTGCTCAGGGTCGAGATCAGTAAGTATTACACCCTTTTCAAAATTGAGACCATTATTAATTTCATATATTGTTTGCTGTGGCCCGTTTTCACTATTAAAAGGAGTTTTAAAAAGTGCTAATGTACCTTGAGAGGTTTTGACAAATCCTTCATTATAACCAAATGGTGTGCGTTTATTAGCTAAAGTATATGTAGGAATATTACCTTTTGCAGGAACATGAATCGTTACTTCAGCTTTTTGACCGCACCCTACAGATAATAAAGTGGTATTTACAAGGGCCATGCAGTCACTTGGGTTATTGCCAACAAAAGTTCTTTCACGCTCTTTCTGAAGAACACCAGAAACCGTTGTGGTTTGAAAAAAACCTGGAGTATGAACAACTGAGAAATAACTATTATCTTTTTGTTGTATTAACGCTTCATAGTTTCCTGAAGATACAAACTTTTTAGAAGAGCTTTCAGTACTAGTTGAGGTATTAGATTTATTATTTGATTGATCAAGGAGTGAATATGAAAAAGTTGTTTTTGCAGGGTTATTTTCACTTGTCATTACTACTTGAGAAGTTAATGCAGAAAAAATAATAATAATGACTAGTACGATAGAAATTAGTCCAAGTATAATCCATTTTTTGTACCTACCAATATTCATTTTAAATCCTCTCGATTAATTTCAATAATAATCATTCTGCATCAGCCGGGCAGTTTAAATGAAAGTGTGGGCCAGTTGCCCCAGTTGTTGCTGGTGTATCTAAATCTGAGCTACCACCTTTAGTAGTCATAATGGGATTAGTAATCTGCTTATAATGATCATTTGGCACTCCCATCCAGGAGTGACCAGGTAATAAAGTTGCAGCATCTCTAGCAAAATTATCTGCATCTTCGTTAATTGGGGCGTAATCTTGACCACTCGGTACACCCTTGCCATTAATATTAACTATATCTATTGCGCTGCCGTTACTATGGGGTCCACCACCACCACGAATAGCAGAAGTAGCCGTAAATTTATACTTTTGCGCGAGTTTTAAGATAACTGCAAGAGTTGTGCGCTTCATCTGATTATTTATTAGATTAACATTTGTAACGTTGTTAGTAGCTTTTATTTGGGTGATTAGCTCATCTTTACTTCCTTGTGGCAGGTTGGCATCAATTGTTGAACCTGAAGTAGTAGTTGGAGTAGAACAACTCGCGCTAGCAGAAGATGAACCACCTGTTGTACCAGTAGTTCCACCCTCTGATCCATAAAGCGCTAAAATACCTCTTGCATTTTTTTTACGTTGATCTTGAATTGGTGGTGCACCATGTATTTCTACTCTAGTTTCGAATATTTCCGTTGCTTCTTCAATAGTAGTTGAGGCTTTAATGGCATCAAGAGGGCCTTTATAGCTTTGATTTAGCTCTTCCCATAAATAATCAAGCTGAAAAGCCAAGTCACTTACTGGTACACCTTTGGCAGCAGCTGCAGCCTCAAGCTTTGTACGACGACCAAATGACCATTGAATAATACCATAACCTATTCCATTTCCACCCTCAACAATACCTGGGTCAAAATTTGACTCAGCTTGAATATTACCCATAATTCCAGCAGCTTGAAATGGAGTAAGTCCTTTACCTACTAAAAACTTATAGATTTTTTCGGCATTGTCACTACCTACCAAGACAGTTGAACCCCCACCAGAACCACTACCGGCTCCAACTGAACAAGCACAACCACCTGCCACTGGGCTTGCTGTGGCTGAAGCCGTACCACCACCCCCACTAGCTGCACCATTTGCGACCGTGTCAGCAAAAGCCTGTATACCAGCACCGCCAGGGTGTACCCCAAGCCCGTCAGCGGTTGAAATGTAATCAGGGTGGTCTTTTACTACAGTTGCCCAGTCAATTACAGAGTAGCCTTTTGAAGCGAGTTGTTGAATCAAAGCATTATTATTAGTGATCTCAGGTCTATTAACAGCACCTAAGTTTACCCAATAGATTTTAGCACTGGGTGCTCCAGATTTTGCATCTGCTATTATTTTACTAATATTTAGGTCATTAATAGTACCATTTGTACCAAGTGCAATAATAATTGTACCGGCATCAGCCCATTTTGATTGATCCCTTTCAAAAACACCAATCCCATCTAAATCACCTTCACCTAATGAGAGACGGCGTGAAGAAAGACCATTTACAATTACATCAGAAAATCCCTTAGCCTTTAAGGTGGCCTCTAGTTGGGGTTTTGTTCCTTGAGTAATTGAATCACCTATCATATAAACCTTGCCACTTGCAATACCTCCGCTAGAAGGTGTTGGGGTAGTAGGTGACGATCCTGATCCAGTACTACCACAATCTGTTGGGTCATAATATTGTTGACGTTCTAATTGAAAGCGTTGGTCTTTTGTAAAGGCAGAAGCTTGATGAGGCACAAAAAATGAAAAGCTAAAAAATACAGCAGCAAATACTATAAATATTCTTCGTATTGTTTTTATTGTTGAGTAGCTAGTAAGTTTTTTCATAATTACCTTTTTATAAATTGAGTATGTACGTGGTTTGGATTATCTGAGAAAAACTCAACTTTCTTTCCTTTCGTATCAATTCCACTCTTATCGCCGGAGCCGATACCAAAGCCTACTGTTTGTTCAAGGTCTGCAGGAATTAAATCAATTGCTGCTTGAATGAGTTTTTTTGAAGGCTCGTTTGTTCCTGTTAAAGCCTGGCCATCATAATAATCTATATCAACAGCTACACCTGTGGCATGTGGGCTCTGTGAACAATTATCACCAGGGCGAACAAATGAGCTAATCTGTAGCTTATGATCTTTTGCCAGGCCAAGTATATACCCTAAAACAATTTCAGATGGGCTTTTACCCCCACATTTTACCGGGTTTTCACCACTAGCAATTTGTTGCATTTGGTCTTTTACACCTGGGTCATAAGTAATATTTGTATTGGCGATTACCTGAGTGGCTAAATCTTTAATGTTACCACTCACAATACTGCCGCCACCAGAACTAGAACCTGTACCAGTACCTGCGCTATTTGCATAAATACTTGTGTCGCTTTCGTCACTACTTAACTTACCCAAATAATCTAATTGATAATTATAATAGGTATAAAGACGATAGCGAATTGCTAGCAATTGCTCTGGGTTTTTTAGGTCTTTGGCATCAAATAGTATAAATTTACAATCGTTAAATTTATTAAATTCAGAATCAGGAGTGTCGCCTACAGGATTCTTGTTGGTATCTAAATCACGTGACTTATCAGGAAAGAATGTGAAGAATTGTTTATACCCAGTTACTGGGTCTCCAACTGAATCAATAGATATATCAAAGTATTGTGAACTTGGTATTTTCGCTTTGAAACACGTATCGTAATTGGTAAACTTTTTCTTCTTTGCTTCTGCATCAAGAGAAGTATCTTTTTTGATTGCTTCAATAATATGAGCATTTTCTAAAGGATCAAGTGCTGTTTCTTGTGGGGTAAACCCAGATGTATCTATCTTAAAGTATTGATCACCAGTGATGTCGGCAGCAAAGGCTTTATTTCTAAACCCCGTAGTATAGAAAGTGATATTACTATGAATATCAGCAAGAGAACGTAAAGGGTCTAATAAACCCTTAAAACTACCAATAAGCGCAGTCTTTGTTGTATTTGGTGTGAGGGTGTTTTGTTGAAACAAGCTCGCGACAGAATGGATATTTGTAGTATTAAGGAGTCGATAGGCTATTCCATTCTCACTCTGTTGTGTGCGATCTAGGTTATCAGCTCTTATTGCTAGCTCTTTTGATTCTGTTGGGGTTAAAAATCTTCCACCAATTGCTAAGGTATAGTCATTCATTTGTTGGCGCAGCCCCATGGCCTGACGATTGTAATTATCTGGCCCTGGCTCTAAACCACTAACTGCCGATACAGAGCCGGTACGAATAAACCCTGTCATTACTTCTTTAATACCAAAATTATCTACATTAGTATAAACACCAGGAGATTGAGCAAGAATTTGTTTTTTTAAATCTTTAAAAGCCACAACCATATCATTATTTGCAGCTACTCCACGCCGTGGGTCAACTTCTTTACCTTTTTCTGAACCAATATTAATTGTTGTACCCCTTCGTCCAATAACATAACACGCACCTTTTATTCTATGAAGAGGTGAATTAGGGTCTACATCATCTCGATAAAACAATTGTTGTTGAGCATTATAGGCTCTATTGTGAGTACCTTCGGGGTTCATCTGTACACCCTTTACTTGGTTATTTACATCTATTTGATAGGCAGTTGAAGATGCCCAATTATCATTCTGCTGAATTGATGCATTCCCTTCATTACTACTTAATGTATCGGCTTTGCGAGTGTCAGTTAAGGTGAGGTTTTTTGAACTACCTCTTTGTGCGCTTCCAAGGCGTGTTTCGATTGCAGCCCGAGCATTTTTTGCTCCGTCATCTGGAAACAAAGCCCCAGGGCCAATATCAGCAAATGTATAAATCAAAGGGCAGATTGCACTTGCTAAACCAGTGCCCGCAACGTTAATACTTGGGACATCATTATGTGTCGGGGTTTCCATAGAAGGGATATTAAAAAAATTCTGTACCTGCATTTCTTGCGAATATGGGCTCGATCCGTCAGCCATTTTTTGATACATTTTACTAGTATCATCACTGAGTTTATTTTTTTCAGGGTCTGGTATATCTATTTTTTCATTCGGATATAACTTGTTATAAAAGTCGACATTGGTTTGATATTGAGCTGCAATATTATCAAGTAATGGGCTGTAACTATCAAGATTTACTGTACTGTCTTTTTTTGGAGTTACTCGCTTGAGAGTTTTGTCATATACATACTTATCAACTTCAGTATTATTACCCTGCACATCTGGTGAGTCTTTAGGCGCTGCATAGTTGAGGGAAATATCGGCTTTCTTATTAATCTCACGAGCGGTTGGTTGTCTCCAGAGCATATTATACAGAGGATATTTCTGAGCAATACAGTACCCAGCGGCTGTGTTGCTATTTAGTTGATCAACAGGTGTGGTTTTACCTGTTTGCTTATCAAGTACAGCTTTTGGAATACTGCGCACTTTGCCCTCAGTATTTACTACTTTTTGTAACTGCAAATCATAACGACAATCATTTTTACTGAGGGTCTGAAACTGTGATTTTGCCCAATCAACTTTCTCAAATTTTTCTTCAATTGAGCCAGGTTCAGGCTTTGGTTTACTAGTAGCTGCAATTGCGGCATTTGTGCCCTCATAACCAATTGGAACAACATCATTAAATTTTTCAGCAATTTTTACTCCAACATTGACTAGGCCATTATCTTGTGACCAATTGTCAGCTACTTGTAGTATAAACTCACGGGTTTTTTTATCAGTCAATACATGTGTAAGAGCATCCCAAGCCCCACCATTAACTAAGTAGGCTATAAAAAAGGCAATACTTACTAATGGAGCTACAGATACAACACCAGCCGCTACTGCAAGTCGCTTAGTACCTACTTTTTCAACAACCTTACCGGCAAAAGTAGCAAGTGTGCCGGCGCCAGCTCCTCCAGTTGCGGCTGTTACTGCCGCTTTTGTAACTTCGCCAGCTTTTTTATCAATCTTTTTCTCAGTATCGCCTTTGTTTTTCTCTAGCCCTTTACCAAGCTTATCAGCTGCCATACTTGCTGGGTCGGCCGCACCTTTCGCACCGCCTCCAGCACCGCCAGACATACCACCTATACCTCCAGCTCCTCCACTTAATCCACCGGCTTTTCCGGCTAAACTTTGAGCTTTTCCAGCCCCACCCTGTAAATCATCAGCATTATAGCCCATCCGTTGTTTCTGTGAGCCTTTTTGATCCATTGGGCTAATTGGCATATCATCTGGTTCACGAAGACCTGAACTACCCTCATTTAAAAGGTCATCAGGATTAGTATCTGGTTTTGTCTGTGATGATTTTGCCATATGCATTTAGTATCTGGTATCAAGCCTTAATATTCAAGCTAAGGATACTGATTTTTCACCTATTTTATTAACAACACTATTATAACTCTCTATAAAAACTATTTCTGAAGCCCTGTCTGAGAGGCACTTGTACCAACCTGCCCAGGGCTTATCTCTTCACTCGCACCATTTAGCTTACCTGCATCTAACAAATCTTGTGGATTAGTAGTAATCAATTGCTCTTCTGTTGGTGAAGCAATAATACGTAGAATAATATGCGAAAGCCCGGCAAAGAATAAACCTTCACCTACTGGAAACTGGCTCAAACGCTTTTTTTCTTCAGAAGTAAGCTTAAAGGTATCGGCTACTATATCAACAGCAGCTGGGTTTTGTTTAAGAAGTAATTGTAGTGATGAGTTATTAACAATAGCACGGCCTAAGCGAGTACTTAAGAAATCTTCTACATCTTGAGAGATAGTAGTCAGGCCTAAGAAATACTTACGACAACGTTTGGCGATACTAAATAAGAACATAGCAGAGTCTTGATATTGCAAGAGTTGCCAGGCTTCATCTACCACAAGAATACGTTTTTTCTTCTCACTCTTTACTCGGTTCCATATATAGTTAAGTACAATATACATGCCAATTGGTCTCAGCTCATCTTCTAAATCACGAATGTTAAAAACAATAAATGGATTATTCAAATCAACATTACTTTGTTGTGAGAAAATACCCGAGAAAGTTCCTTCAGTAAAACGGCGTAAGCGAGCGGCTAGGGCCGGGCCGGCGCCACCCATCTCATTGAGAGAATTATATAAATCACCCATTACAGGAGGCTGAGCATTGTGTGTTAAGGGGTCGTTAGTAATACCTTTTTGCGCATAGGTATTAATAAGTGCCACATCAAGATCAGATTCAGCAGCCGGGTCAACTTCACCCATCATAAGACGGAGTAATCCGTGGAGCATAATAATATTGGCTCGCAGAGCATTATCGGCTTCTTCAGAGTCTATGGCAGTTGGAATATCGAAAGGGTTAATGTGGGTATCAGATGTTAAGCTTAATTGTAAGAAGCTGCCGCCGACAGCGTCAGACAATGTGCGATATTCGTTTTCTGGGTCAATAATAATAACTTCTGTACCAAACATTAGTGAGCGTAAACACTCTAGCTTAACCGCAAAAGATTTACCTGCACCAGATTTGGCAAATACAGTCATATTGGCATTTTCTAGACTAAAGCGGTCAAACAGTACCAGGCCATTGTTATGTCTATTGATACCATATAAAATCCCCTCTTCATTACTGAGGTTGGCCGTTGTAAAAGGAAAAGTGGTAGATATTGCACCTGTATCCATGTTGCGTTTAATACCAATTAAGTCACTACCGAGTGGAAGAGTAGTATTGAAACCTTGCTCCATCTGAATGGTTGTTGGTTTGGTATATATAAGACTAGCACCAAAAGTACCTTCAATTTTTTTGACAATTTCATCTAGGTCATCAAGATCTTTACCATACACAGTAACATATAGGCCAAGTCTAAAGAACCGATCTTCACCCACCTGGAGTTTGTCACGTAATTCTTCGGCATCACTTAAGGCAGCTTCTAGGCCAGGGTCACGTACTCGCCCCTTTTCAGCATTGATTGAGTAGTTAGCTTCCATTTGCCCTACTTTTTTCTTCAGGTTATCTAGAACTATCTTGCTTTCTACTGGTTCAATATTAAGACTAACGTCTATAACCTCATCCATATTAATAATCGGGCTCAGCCAACCAGTAAAGAGTGATCGTGGGTAGGCATAAATAAACAAAGTGCGCGCATATCGGCTTCCAATACGAATAAAGTTAGACTCTATCTCAATAGAGCTTGGGGCAATGACGTCACGCAAGGTTACAACTCCCTGTCTGTAGACTTGCTCGGCTGTGGCTTGCGCGCTCATCTGAGCTTGTTGCTGAGGAGTGAGCTTGGCTTGTGCTGGGTTTTTACCAAAAACCATTATTGAGACCCTCCTTGTGTAGGTGGTTGAGCAGGTTGTTGATTTGCCATTGGTGCTTGGGCTTGTGGTTGCATTGGGTTAGCTGACGGTACGGCTTGATGAGCTGCGGCAGAGTATAAGTCATCTGGCTCTGGTTCTTTAGGGATCGGTGGGTGTACTTGAGCTGGAGCGCCTGAACGCATAACAGCAGGTGTACTGACATCGGCAATATTAGTTAGGCCTTGAGTTTGTGACTCAGCAATATTATATGAGTTATAAAAAAGCTCAATTACTTCTTGAGTATTAAGTACAGCAGACCGTACACCAATTTGTGCTAGGCCCTGAGCGACTAGATTGGTGCGCTGTAATAGGTCACGTTTGCGTTGCTCGTATTCTGTAGAAGTTTGAGTAACTTCTGGGTCGGCAGAATTAACACCTTTTAGTTTCGTTAAGATATTAGCCTTTGAGACAGTTGAAACAAAGTACGGTACAACTACGTAGAAGCGTTTTTCCATAATATTTACTTCATCAAGTAAGCCCCTAATATTAAAAATATAATCTTCCATTAGACTAGCGAGCAAAGGATTAGCCTGATCACTTTGAATAGCATCTAGCTTACCAAGGTAGTTATCAAGATCAATTTTACGTGACTGAATAACAATCTGGATTGAAAAGTGCAAACCATTTAAGAAACCTTGGTAGGCAAACTCTATCGCGTCTTTTTCGGCTGGGCTTTTGAGATCAAAGTTAGTTGGAGAGCACAAAATAACCATACGCAAACTACCATCACGCATAACAACAATTCCATCTTTAATTTCAGAAAACTGCAAATGACTTTGAGTACTCATTTGCTTATTTTGCTGTTTTTTCGGCGGAGTTACTGAGTTTACATACTCTTGTTGCTGGGGATTTAATTGGGGTTGGGTTGAATTAGCCATAATATTAAGGGGTCTTAATCTATTATTATAGAGAAAACGTAAGAGTTATGAAATAGCTTAGGCATATTAACTCGTTGGCTGGCGTAATTGTACACTATCACCAGGGTTGAGTTGTTGTGATTGAGTATTAGCATGTACGGCAACTCGCTGTACAGTTAGCTGGCCAGCTTGACGGGCTATTTGCGCCGCCACCTGATTAACTGGCTGAGTAGCTATTGGAGCCGGTTGTTGTTGCTGCGCTGGAGCTTGCTGCAAAGCTTGTTGTACTTGTGCTACAGCTTTACTACGCACATCTTGCTCGGTATTATGCAGTAGTTGCCCAACGGCAGCTGAGCGCTGATTGGCATCATCAAGTACATCATCTCGCACTGTTGCTACCTGACCAGCCACACTTGTTTGGCCGTTATTTTGAGCTGGCCCGATAATTCTATTAGCATAGAGGGCTGCCTCATTATCGTCATCGTGCACCTGAATAGTAGGGTCTTTAAAATTACCACGCGTGTCGATTATTGAGGCGAGCTGTTTGAGTTGCCCGGTAGAAACATTCTTTTCTTTGGGCTTGAGTAAGTCTTCTGGTTTTGGGGTATCTCTAATAATTACTTCTTTACTATCATCTTTTATCCATGTTCGTTTGCGAGGCACAAGTAAAAACCGCAAGAATGCCACTAAGTAATCTTCAAAAGGTACACCTTCGCGTTGCCCAAAGCCAAGTAAAAAGAAAAACCCCGTGACAGGCAAAGCAAGAATAACAGCAACTATAATGTAGCTACTAAAAATACGCCACATCAAAAAAGCCCACATCAGACCAATAATCACATACACAAACTGCTTTACCGATAAAGGGCCTAAGATTTTATCTTCGGTCTCAACGTTTTGGGGAACTTTATATGAAGCCATATTACCCTCTAGTATACTCGGTTATGCTTATGATGTCAGTAGGTTATAGTTTACTTCCAGGTTCCGTTGGTATTCATTGAATTAAATATAGCTTGTGCGTGCGCATCGCCGGCGCCGGCAGCATTAGCATAGTCGGCCAGACTTTTACGAACTTCTTCAGCCATCTTTCCTTGAACTTTAGGATTACGAAGAATATTTTGTAGCTGAGCAGACTCAACCTTTTTAATATTTGCGGTGTTGTACCCGCTATACTCCCATTTTCCACTAGCGTCTTTTGAACTATTCATAAACCAAGACTTTTGAGAGGCTGGCCCGGCGTCGATCATCGTAGATCCGGTAATTCCACTGAAGAATTTATTATCATCAAAACTATAGCTACCATCGGCACCCAACTCGTAGGAGCGCATGTCTGGCATGCCACCAAACTCCTTAAAGTCGGTGGTCTTAAGAGCTGCCATATCGATAGGTTTAATTTGTTTGGCATCAAAAGCATCTTGCAGCGCTTCTCTATTACCGCGCTTGGCAAGGGCTTTAATAGCAGCTTGGCGCTCAACTGTGTTGCGCGACCTTAGCATTGCTTTAACTTCTTTGTCTGTACCTACAACACCAGCTTTTTCGTATGCGCTAGCAGCTCTACTACGTCGCTCGCCAAGTTTGCGAGTTACTTTGCCACTATTTGGCATGGCTATAGCTGTCAAACCTCCACCAGCTATGGCTCTACCAAACCTGTTGTTTTTTCCGAACTCACTCTCGGCCATTTTATCTCTAGTATTACTTGGAGCTTCTTTGGCATGTTGCCTGCCTTTGCCAGCCACATAGCCGGCTACAGCACCACCAGTGAATTCCATAATTTCTCCAGATAACTTAAGGCACTTTGGTATCATCATAAGAGCTACAAATGGCATAAGCCCACCAATAAGTAGTTTAAATCTATCATCTGTAAATACATTTGGGTCAAAGGTAGGGTGTAATAACATAAAGCTCACTACCTCAGCGGTGGTAATTAAGATTGTTACTAAAGGAAACATTAGTACTAAACGAATAAGGTTTTTACCCCACTTGTAAAAGAATGGTTGTGTACCGGGTAGTACCCAGGCTAAGAATGCTAGAGGTGCTGCAAAAATAAGTATTATTAGTATTAGATTACGGGCCACCATATAAATAAATGCGAGTAGCAAAGAAAAGAGCACTAGTATAGACATAATGAGCATGAGTAAAAATACTACTCCACCTCCGCCACCAAAGAGTGCAGTTGTAACAGCAGCTGTGCCACCCCCTACAGTACTAGGGTTACCAAAAGACAGTAAGCCTACTACACTGTCACTGAGACCAGGCATAGGCACATTAGCCCCAAGTACACCGTGCGAGATGGTAGCAGGGGCCGCAGTGCCCAATATATTACCTATATCAATAGCTATTGCGCAAAGCAAAAAACCAAATTGAGCCAATATGATTGCGGCAATAAGCCTTGGTAAAGTACTACGTACATTATAGCCTTCTAAGAAGCTAAAATCAGATATAAAGTTTGCAAATATAATAACTATAAAAACTAATATAAATAACCCATTTACAAAGTTTAGAATATTCGTATAGGCCCGTTGTAAGCCCTGATCTTTATTGAATTGTAATGGCTCAACCCGTAGCATACTCGTTAGTACACTATCTTGTGGGCCAGCTAGCCAATTGATAGTTTTCATTATCTGCTCAAACATTGGACACATAAAGAAGCTTAAAGGGCCTGCGGAGTTATTGCACACCTCGCCACTATCAGATTGAGATGGAGTTATAGTTGTATTGGTTGAATTTGTTGGGGCGGGAGAGGTAGGTGTACCTGGAGAGGTGGGCTGGGTAGTGACGGGAGGGTTTTGGGTAGTATTTGGCACAGCGTAGGCAGTGAGTACGGGTGCAAAGCTAGAAAAGAGTAAAGCCAAAAGACTGCATACCAATAAAACGGCACGCAGACTAAACCCTCTCGCAAATAGTGTATTTGCATTTTTCATAGTTTTCACTAACTCTTTCAACCCTTCGTCATTCCGGACCGGATAAAATCAGGATCCGGAATCTAGTTTTGACTAATTTTGAGAACCTGAAATGCGGCTAGCGCCTATTCAGAATGACGGAGTAATTAAGATTAACTCTCAATACTATCGAGAACCTATCTGTAGAGTTAATGAGTAATTGTATCAGATTATGATAGAAAAGTAAAGGTTAAATATGCTTTATTGACTTATGGCGTAGCGAGCTTTTTATTCTAGAATCCATAAATACTTTTATGGTTTTTTTGGTATAGTCATGTGGTTTGAGCCAAATGGCAAAGTTTTCGCCATGGCGAAGGTAGGTATTTCTAAACCAACTTGGTGATTCATAGAGCATCCATTGTCTGAATTCGCGCCACTTAGGGTTATTCAAACCATAGACTTCACGGGCAACCCAACAAGGTCCTGACCAGGTGGCTTCGAGATTGTGGAGGTGATCAGGATCAACGCCAGGCCTATGAGGGTCAGTATTTCCAGCAGCAATATGAGCTAGAGCATTAAATTCATTTCTTTGTTGCTGGTTTGTTACTGGCTGGCCAGTTGCGTCATGCGCTGCTTTGAGTGTGCCAACTTCTGAGGTGTAGCGTTGACTGCCAACTTGTTGTGCTTTCTGAGCATTAGGGTCTAGTGTTTTTGTTGGGGGTGTTCCTGCTGGTGAACCTGCAGGCGCTGGAGTTACGTGAGTACCAGCCTGAATGGTTTGTTGTAAGGTGGTTATTGATGCGCCACCGGTTTTTGCTTCTTTTTCTTCCTTGAAGCCCTTTACAGCTTCACTATAGTAGTCGTCGCCTCCACCCGCAGGAGGTGTTACTCCACTTGCTTTTGCTAAGTCGTTAAAAGCTTTTTGTTCGGTAGGGTTTAGAATAATGCCAGCGTCAAAGGCTTGTTTGGCTTCAATGGCTTTTTCTTTGTATTTCTTACGAACTGCCTTTTCGGCATTTGTGTCGCCAGCTTTTGCAAGTGGTATAAGTTGAGCGGCCGACAACTTATCATATCTGTCTGCTACTGCACTCGCTGCCCTAGCTTTTTGAGTTGCACCTGTAGCTTGCAGTTTTTTACTACCAATTGCTGTACCGGCTGCACCAAATGCAGTACCTTTGAGTTCTGCTAGCTTACCTTCTTGACTACTTTTCTTTACTGCACCTTTGGCAGCACCTGTTCCTGCTTGTCCTAGTTTTGTATCACTAGCGAGTTTGCCTGCTGCACTCATAACCTGGCCACTAGCTTTGAGGGTCTTAGGAATAAGAGCTAAGACAATAATAGGCACTATTATACTAATAATTGAACCGAAAAAATTAGCCGTCTGAACCTCTGTACTCTGAACACTTCCAAATCCATCAGCAAATATCTTAGAAAATACAGCACCAAATGCAAGTAGTAGATTTACAAGTAAGAACATAATTGAAAGCTTAATAAAGTACGTCCACCATTGCTTAAAGTACTTTTCGGTATTTGGCAGAACCCACGCAGCAAATGCAAGTGGTGAGAAAACAATTAACATTGCCAAAAATAGATATCTTGCAGCAATATATACAAAAGCTATTAGCCCAACCACAACACCCACAATAAGAGTTACTTGTAGTATTAAGAATTTTCCAAGAGATTCAGCGAGATCACCAAAATTTGCTGCCTCCACTACACCATTAAGAGGGTTTACTGCAGCTACAAATGCTTGACCTGGGGTGGCACTAGTATTGCCAAAGGCTGTAAGTACTAGTTTTGGTAACAAAACCCCTGCAATATTCGCTATATCAAGCACAGCACCACATATAACAAATGAGAATTGGGTTAGAATTACTGCTGCGAAGAATTTTGGCAGCATTTTTTTGATGGAATAGTTATCAAGCCCAGGTATTGCGATGAAGTTAGCTAGTATTATAAATAGAAATATTAGGATATAAAAACTATTGGCTAAAGTAATAAAGCTACTAAGCGCATTTGTTATTCCTGTGCCAGTTTTTAACGTTGGGTTTTGAAGAACACTCACCAGACCATCAATAATGGTTCCGTAAGTACTATTTATTATGTCTGCTAATGGGCATAAGAAAAAACTCAGAGGGTTCTTAATGCAGTCAGGCTTTGGTTTTGTTGGGTCTTCTACTGCAGCAGCAGCACCTTTAAAGGCATCCAATTTTGCAACTACAGCAGCATCGGTTGGCTTTGGGTACTTACCAGAGTATGCACCGTCCTTTATTGCTGTATTATCTCCTTCCTCATGCACCTGATTGCAGTCGAAAGGTCTATTAATAGAACAGTCTTCGTTAGGTGCATTATCTTTTGCTTTTTCTTGGTCGCCGGCCGTGAGAGGTGTTGTCACGACTTGGGTAGAGGTAGGATACACACTATCCCCTCCTATTCGTGCGTGAGTAAAGTCGTTCTTAGATACATAAACAACTGTGTCTCCTCCTACGAATACGGCGTATTGGTAATCGCCGTAGCTTATCTGGGTTGCAGGGGGTGAGTAATAATAATTTGTACTATTACATTGTATATGCCCAGAATTTATCCACGTGCAATTGCTTGCTTTTGCTTCTTGTTTATTCACTGTACCAATTAGTACTACAGCAAAACATGAGAAAATGACTACGCTAAAAATTTGGAGGAGTTTTTTCATAATACTTACGCTAAATTATACGGGTTTTTATACTAATAGTAAAAGTAGTAATTGAATATATTGTAATAAACTGTAAAATAAGTAGTATGTTATCAAGCTTACTTATTATTAAACCCCATCTAGCCCTAACTTGTGGCGTTTTGCCGGCTACATGGTGTGCATCAACTGACCTCAATGCTGTCATAAATCTTATAGGTAATTGGTTAATTGGGTTAATGGGTCTAGTCTTGGCTATAGTAATTCTTGTTAGTGCCGTGCAAATTGTGTCATCAGGAGGCAACCCAGACGCTATAAAGTCAGCTAAGGCTCGCCTAACCCAAGCCGCCATTAGCCTTGGCTTGCTCATATCATTTAGAGCTATACTAGCATTAATAGGAATATAGATTATGAAATTTTTACTTGCAGTTACACTTTTTGAAGGAGTAGATACAAATAGCTTAGATGGAGTTAGTAAACTCCTTAATAATGCCGTTACAATATTACTTGGTTTTGTTGGTGTACTATCAGTTATCTTTATAATTGTTGGTGGCATTCAATATATTACATCAGCTGGTAATTCTGGCGGCACAGAAAAGGCTAAAAAAACTATTACCTACGCCGTGGGTGGGCTCATACTCGCTCTTTCTACGGGTGCAATTATTGCTCTTATTAATAAGCTTTTCTTTCCATAAACTTGCAAGTTATTTTATAAACCAGGTATTATATAGATATGTTCAAACACTTTTTACTATCAGCTCTGACACCACCAACAGGCTTAACTGGCCCAAGTGACTTTGGTTCTATCGCCACAACAGTTACTAACGTACTACTTGGTTTTGCTGGCGCACTGGCCGTTATATTTATTGTGATAGGAGGTATAATGTATGCCACCTCAGCGGGTAATGATAGCCAGGTACAAAAGGCCAAGAGTACTATTACTAATGCGGTGATTGGGCTTATTATTACTCTTCTTGCATATGCAATTGTTGCTTTTGTACTCGGTACTTTTAAGTAAAGCACGTCAAGTATAAGTAGATTATTGCCACCTAAAGCATAAGAGCTATTGCAATATTCTCTTCTTGCAGTATTATTAAGAGTAAGGTAAAGTATTTATATATTTAAGGAGAAAATTCAAAATGATCGTTTCACAAAAATCTAAAAGTCTTGTAACTGCAAGCGCAGTTGCCTCTGCCATACTAGTACCACTTGCTGCTAGTGCTGCTACAGATGCATCAACAGGAGCAAATCAAGCTCAGCCAAGCGGTACCCCAACTGACCTTAACGGCCAGATCACTATTATCACTAATACTATGCTTCTTGCTATTGGTGTTGTATCAGTTATTATGCTAATTGTTGGTGGTTTTCGATACGTACTAAGTAATGGTAATGAAAAAGCTATTACCGGTGCAAAAGACACTATTATGTATGCCATTATTGGTATTGTCGTTGCCTTGCTCGCCTTTGCTATCGTCAACTTTGTACTTGGCCGATTTGGTGGCTAAGTAACTTATATAGAAAGGCTAGCCTTAAAAGATCATGAAGATCATGAAAACAAAATTACTTCTTGCTACTACAGTGGCTAGTACATCTACTCTGTTACTCGCTACTCGAGTCTATGCAGCCTGTGATGTTACCACGGGTGCAAAAAATGGCGCTGACTGTGCTAAAGGAACCGGTGTAGCTACAGACTTGACTGCAAATATAAAGGGTATTACTAATACTCTCCTTCTAGCAATCGGTGCAATTGCAGTGATTATGATAATAATTGGTGGTATTCGTTATGCACTATCTGCTGGTAATGAGCAAAACGTAACCGCTGCCAAAAATACTATTCAGTATGCCATTATTGGTTTAGTCATAGCTTTACTGGCTTTCGCGATTGTAAACTTCGTTCTCAGACTGTTCCCGTAATATTTCTAGCCTATTACAAGCTCATTGTAGATAAATAAGCTGTATAAAAACCACTTTTTTACCAGAAGTGGTTTTTGTTTTGATATAATAAGTCTACATATGCCTAAAAAATATCTCAAAATTCTGGCAATAGTACTCGCAACCGCCATTGTAGTAGTAATTATATTTTTGTTTACGCAAAAAACCCAACTCTCACTTGACAGTAGTAGCCCATACAAAAGTAGTGTAACCTACCCTGCTTCTCCCCTTGCTCTGAGCTTATGGCTACCAACTGAAGAACAAGGTAATTTTGAGTTACTAGTAGCTGAGTATAAAAAGTTACACTCAACCGTCGATGTACAGGTAACCTATATTGATTCTGCAAGCTATCAAGCTAAGCTATTGCAGGCTCGTGATGCCGGCACCCTCCCTGACTTATTTGTTTTTAGAAACGACGGCCTACCTTTGTATGCCAAATCACTTCAACCAGCTCCAGTCAGCGTATTCACTACCGATCAATTTAGCTCAATATTTGCCGATTTTGCAACAAAAAAACTTACTAGTGGCAATACAGTTGTAGCTGCTCCACTTGGTCTGGCTACACTCGGGCTAATTTACAATACAGACAGACTAAAATCTGCGAATGCCGAAACCCTACCAGTTACCTGGGTAGACTTTGAAAAAACAAATAGTGCCTTACGCAAAAAAGATGGTCAGAACTTGTATTCTTCTGGGGTTGCGCTGGGTAGCTCAGTTATTAAAAACTACCCAGATATTATGAGTGTTTTAATGATGCAAAATGGCGCTAGTATGACCAATCAGCCACCTACGCAGGCTGCTTTTCAACAGGTAGATACGAGTGGCTATGCGCCTGGCGCAAAAGCACTAGAGTTCTATGCTAGCTTTGCTCAACCAACTAAGCAAAATTACACCTGGAGTGATTCACTGGGCGGTAGTATAGAGGCACTAGCGCAAAATAAAACTGCTCTCGTGGTAGACTACCCAATGTCTGCCAAGCAGGTGCAAAAACTCAATGCTAGTCTTTCTGTTGGCCTTGCTGATCTACCTCAAACCAACCCATCAAACCCAATCAACTACGGTAATATACTAACTGGTGGAGTAGCAAAAACAAGCAAGAACTCTGAGATAGCCTGGGATTTTTGGGGCTTCAGTACTAGTAAAGATATTCAAAAGAAATTTTCACTAGCTAGCTTTTGGCCAGCAAGTAGAAAAGATCTGATAAATGAACAACTTAACGACAAAGATTTAGCACCTTTTGCAAGGCAAAGCCCAACCGCTCAAGACTGGTATAAGAGTATTAATTACTCTGTTAATACTGATTTGCGCGATATGCTTAATAGTTACTTGGCGGGCTTTGATAGTAAGATAGTTGTTAATAATGCCGCCGTTAAAGTGACGTCTGAAATTCAAACAAGTAATAAATAGAATTTATATAATTCAATTGAACTTAGTTAGCTATTTCTTCGCTACAGCTACGCCCCATACGCTTTTTGCTCCAGCTAGTTTTAGAGTATAAGCACATTCATTGAGGGTTGCGCCCGTTGTGACAACGTCGTCTACAAGTAACATTACCTTACCTTCTAGCGCACCTCTAGATATAAAATTCCCTTTTACACTAGCAAGTCGCCCGGCTCTCGATTGTCCTATCTGGTCAGTATGAGTGAGTCTGAGGAGTGTTGAACGCAGAGGGATATGTAAATCACGCGACAATTGTTTTGCGAGTAACTTGGCTTGGTTATAGCCTCTTTTGCGCTGGCTTTTGCCAGTAGCGGGCACGTAGCTAATGTAATCAAATTTTTTGGTTGGTAAAAAATGCTGTATTTCGTTTGCTAAGAACCGTGCTGCTTCTCTATCTCCTCCATACTTAAGGCCATGAATTTGTTCCTTCACAAGCCCATCTAGGCGAAATGGGATTGTACTGCCTTTCAAGTGGGTCTTGCGAGCACATGTAGAGCAGGTTTTGCCATCTTGTGTTAGGCTATTACACCAAAAACACGCCGGCCTACGTAGCGGTACAGTACTGTGCCAACAATCATCACAAATAGATGCCCCGGGCTTTTTGCACACCTGGCACTCTGGCTTACTTATAAAGCTAATTATTTTATCAAATATCATCTACTTGCACTCCTTTACATATCTGGCTATAATAGAGAGCAAGTAAGAAAAGAGCAAACATAAGGAGTAATTTTGTATGGCAAGACGTAATAACCAGGTCGAACAAGAAATCTTAGAAGATGATTTCTTAGAAGAAGAGCAAAGCCCAAGCGAAGAGTGGATGGGTGAAGAAGAATTTGAAGGTCAATTGGCTGTTGATGTATATCAGACAAAAGACACCATTGTTATCAAAGCCCCTATTGCTGGTGTAAAACCAGAAGATATTGACGTAGCTATATCTGAAGACGTTGTAACTATTAGAGGTGACAGAAAAGAAGAAAGTACTATCCAGAAAGATAGCTACTATGTGCAAGAATGTTTCTGGGGTAGCTTTAGCCGATCAGTTATTTTACCAACCAGTACTGTTGCTGAGAAAGCCAATGCCAGCCTAAAAGATGGCGTTCTCACAATTGAGATACCTAAGGTAGTGCAAGAAGACAAAGTCAAAAAGATTACCGTAAAACCAGCGTAGTTATCTACTAACTAAAAAAGACTCTTGAGATAAAAGATAAAAGATAAAAAACTCAGAGTCTTTTTTAGTAGAATAGATTTAGTACAAGAACCAAGTATGGCCAAATTTTGAAGGGTGTTTGAGAGTGTGGCTCTTTTTTGGTTTTGCATAAGGTAGCGCAAATTCAACTGCAATAATGGTTTTGGAGTTTTTGATAATTTTACGTAGCTGAGGCTGTAGTTTTTTAATCAAATCGGGTAATAAATATATAAATACTACGCTCGCATCAGAATAATCATACTTTAGTATGTCGGCCCTGTGAATAGTAACTTGTGTATACTTTCTTGTATTGAAGCGTGCTAGGCAGTAGGGTATCATAGCTTTTTCAATACCAATGTAACTGGCCTTGGGTTGAATTTTTACTGCACATATAAGTGCTCTACCATCACCACACCCAAGGTCGTACACAATATTTTGTGGTTTTATTTGAACCTGTGAGAGTATTTCTTGAATAGTGTCTGTATTAAGACGAATAAATGGTACACTTGCCACCACAATGTGGTCATAGGCTAAAATAAGTGTAGTTATAAGTAAAATAACAGAAATAATTAGTAATATAATTTGAATAATCATAATAAAATATATTTAGACTGGTTTTTTTGTATAAAACCTTCTTTTTGTAATTGTTTGAGAATGTTTACAAAGTTATTATATTGCTGTTCGCTCTTTGCGAGGGAGAGTAATTCTGTTTCACTTGCTTGAGATTTAGTTAATAAGAATGCTAGTACCTTGCCGCGCAACTGACGGTTTGAACCTTCAAACCGTGACTGTACACTATAATGCTGGCTCTGTTTATTTGGGTTGGGTACTTGAGACTTCAAGTAGCTACCATAATCCATCATAGCCCAGTAGAAGGTTTTTGGACTAAAGGGAGAACAGGTGGCTTGAATGTCTCTGATAATACCGTGCAAAATTGTAGTAATCTGAGCATCAGTAATAGCTGTTTGGTTGGCCAAAAAATGATGGATTATAACTCTGCGAATATTGGTCTCAATAAATACCTCAGGCTTATCAAAAGCATAGGCCATAATTGCACCCGATGTGCCGGGCCCAACACCTGGGAGATTCTCAAGCAAAGTACGATCTTCAGGTACAGCCCCATTATATGTAGCAACAATCTCTTGAGCGGTTTTTTGTAAATACAAAGCTCGACGGTTGTAGCCCAGGCCCTGCCATAAGCCCAGTAATTGTTTATTTGGAGAGCTTGCCAAAGCTTGCCAATCTGGGAGTGTAGACATGAAGGCTATATATTTCGGCTCTACTCTTTCTACTCCAGTTTGTTGCAGCATTATTTCAGAGACGATGACACTATAAGGACTAGTATCTTGTCGCCATAACATAGTATGACGGCCATGTGTATTATAAAAATCCCAAAGATCTTTTTGAAATTTAATAAGAGAAGTGTGGGTATTCATGGCTACCTATAGTATAAGATAATCATCCCGACAGCCATAGCTACCATAAGCAAATCTTCACTAAGGGTGACATTACTCATAGGTACGCGAAATACTGTACCCATACAAGCACAAGGTATGATCTTTTTCTTTCGTAAATGTATAAATACCCCAAGACTATTAATAAGCATTAGTACTAGTGTAAACCAAGTAATAATAAGTAAATGAAAATTAAATAAATAGGCTAGACCTAGACCAAACTCAATAAAGGGGTAAATATGAGAATAATATGTGTTGCGTGAGGCTATTAAGTCATACGAGCTGTAGGCCTCAGCAAAAGATTCAAGTTTTATTATCTTAAGACAAGCAAAGATAATAAAAAAACTAGCCATAAAATTTGCCATAGTTTGGGCCAGATAGAAACCGCCATGTAGATAATCTAGCAGGATTGTTGTGATAAGAGTAAGTATAAATATACCAATAAGTGGGCGGTAGACTAGTAACTTGGCTTTTAACTTCATTATTATATTGTAACAGGCTTAGACGGGTAGTGTTTTTCTGATATAGTGTTTGTATTGTATTTTTGGAGAGGTCGCATAGTGGCCGAGTGCGCCACCTTGGAAAGGTGGTATCCGTCTTTGGCGGATCGAGGGTTCGAATCCCTCTCTCTCCTCCAAATGTTTGGGATGGACTTTGTCTACCACAGACATTTGGAGGCTAAGAATGAGAACCTGTAGGGTCGGTGGAGTAAAGCGCGCAGACCAAATATAAAACATGTTTTTATATTTGACGAGCATTTATGTAGGTGGCTTTAGTCACCATCCTTCTCTCCTCTAATCTAGAATTTACTTGTATTAAAAAACCCCGATTACAGTAATCAGGGTAATATCTAGACCCACAAACCAGAATCGGGGATCATTGCGAACCGCCTCTCTGGCCATTGATCAACGGGCATGCCAGGAATGCCGCGAAGATCTACAATCTCTGTATCGAGACTAGAGTCGTAAGAGAGGTGCTCTGAGAAGGCAGCGTAGGTGGTCTTGATATGGTTCTTTTGAAGCTTTTCGAAATAACTATCAAAACGTGCAGAGTCATGTGAAACCACTACGACGTTCTTGATTTCAAAAGCCGGGTTATTTACTAGCCTACTGAGCCAGTCAATAATGTCTTCATCAATATCACTGTCTACTTCACGCTTGGGCTTGAGAAGTACCTCGTAGCCAGCTGGCTTCAAGAAGTTTTTGGCCCAACTCAACACAGGGGCATAGTTATCCTCTCGAATATTTGAAAAAGCAGCTGCTAGCATTCCAGCCTCAGGGTAGCGGTTTTCAAAGAATTCCTTAAGTACATCATACTTTGGGCGATTGGATGGTATTGGTCTTTCACCAATAACTTTCTTCAAAATCATATCAAGATTTGGAACGTCCACTGCAAGAATGACCTTGGGGTCTTTTCTAGATGAGAACGATGACATACAGACTCCTTAGTTGCAAAGTACATGCCTTTTTGGCAATGCTATAGTTTTATCATAAAAATGATATAATTGCAATAGCAACAGGGCATTTTATATTAATCTGTGAGGAGTTTTTTGAACTTTTCTACAAGATCTACAGGTGTAGGGTCAACTCCATTAAGAATTGCAAGATAAGCACTAATATAGTCACCTAAGATTATCGTATAGAGTAATTGCTGTATGTGGTTACTACCAGCCGAGGTAATAACTCTTGGGGTGTAACCGTGATCTTTGAGTACTTCTTGAGTGGTGTGTATTCTTTTTGTAGTATCTTCACTATCAAAGCTACTAGCAAGCACTAGTGAAGCAACATTCTTTTCTTTGGGGAATATCCAGCCTTGCATTTCATTATGATTCAGCTCAGAAAAAACATTCATATAGGCTACTTGCTTGGCATTCTCGTTAATATCTATCTTGAGCTTATAGCCTGCCGAGCCAAGTAATGGGCTGGTATAAATTATTACTTCTTTATTGGCTAGTTCTTTGGCGATATCTTGAGCAAGATTGTTTTTTTGCCACTCAGGTGCCCAGGCAACCTTTTGCGTATCAAGAAAGTCTGCAGCATCTTCTAGCTCACGACGCATATCAGTCTCAGTTACTAAGCTTAATTCTATCAGTAAGCATACGAGAGCCTTTAGACTAGCAAATACGGCTAGGCGTGGTTGAGAAACAGTAGGAAGTTCAAAGACTGTAATGTTGTCATCTTGCGCCATTTCTTTTAGCTTGCCACCATTTGTAAAACACACTACTTTGCAGTTATTTTTGCGGGCATTATTATACGCTTGTATAGTTTCGGCTGTGTTGCCAGAGTAGCTAGATATAACTACTAGCGTATGATTGTTGGCATACGCTGGCATAGTACTGCCACGTACTAACTCAAAAGGTACACCTAAACGAGTAAAGAGCCAATTTTTGGCAATACTCCCAGCTAAAGCTGAGCCACCCATTCCGGCCAGTATAATATTCGTAATACCTATTCCTTCATCAGCTGAAATGGCGCTACGCATAGAGTCACCATAATCTTGTCTGAGTTGAGCAGGCTGATCATTGATAGCTGTAAATATATGTTCGGGGTCGAGTTTTTCTAATCCACTAAAAGTATTCATACTCTTCAGTATAGCAGAATCAAGTTTTAAAAAAATAAAAAAAAGACCCAAGAGAAACTTGGTTTCTTTTGGGTCAAGGCTGTACAGAAAGGTGTTATGTGTTCGGTTGCTTTGCAACCAGGTTGCCTGCCGCGTCAAAGCCGATACCGCTGTCACTAAGAGATTCTAGCTCTCGCAAAAGCTCCTTGAGCTGAGCGGTTGCCAGGCTAGTCAGTGGCTCGTTTTGAGCCCGGAGGTAGCTAGGGTGGTTGGCGATTAGCTCGCGCCAGTCACCAAACCGCGCATTGATAGTCTCAACCAGTTCTTGTTTGGCCGCAAATTGGCTTACTCCTTCGGCTAGATCTCTAAGCTGAAGATACGTAAGCTTGTCAAGACTACTTTCTTGTACACCATGTTGTTGGCAGTAGTTGTGTAAAACCGAGCTATTTACGACTTCACTATAGACATCACACCACCGTTGAGCTTCTAAGAGATCGGTATATTCAACTTCATCAGCACTTATGGTATTCATTAATTCTACCCTGATATTTGCCAGTGAGCCGATCAGCTTACTACGGCCGAGGTATATAACAAAGGCTTGATTCTTCTTTAGCTCTTTTAAGAGCTTCTTACTGCGCTGATAGCGTTGCTCAGTCTTGAAGAGTAGATTGTCTTGCTGTTGATTCTCGCGCCACTGCAAGACCTTTTGCAAGAACTGTACCCATTCACTTAAGAGTATATCAGGAATAAAAATTGGTTGTGTTAGGTCAAATTGATCAATTTTTGTAATGGTATGACGCCAGTGTCGACTGGTAATTTGTGAGAAAAGTAGCTCACTGTGGCGTGCTAGGTAAATCATTTTGGCAATCTCAAGTGGCTCACAAGCCAAAAGCTCTGCCTTGGTTTCTGGAGTAATGCGTTCATAGCTCTGTCCAAAATCAATTTTGGTTGACCTGGACATAACGTCCTCCGGTTGAGTTGTGAGTGTGGGCATTTATAGCCTCTCTTGTAAGTTGGAAGGTACGGGTATTACAGATGTAATAGTACAAGAGTGAGTAGTATTTGTCAATAGTCACCACACTAA
>Ga0163144_10003557_pt1 | contig 35449 bp, 31 predicted proteins | sample OliLak19BULKMAT1_FD_123175 | JGI IMG/M metagenome (GOLD analysis project Ga0163144, IMG submission 123175) | Freshwater microbial mat bacterial communities from Lake Vanda, McMurdo Dry Valleys, Antarctica - Oligotrophic Lake LV.19.BULKMAT1 | ecosystem: Environmental > Aquatic > Freshwater >...
ATCGTCTTTTCTATCGTCTGCACAAATCGCTCACGCGCCTTGCACAGGTCGGAACGCGTCGCGTTGCTGACTTTTACCTGGCGCTGGCGTTCGACACCGGGAAAATGGTGGTGCTTCATGCACCACACGCAAAACTGCGCTGGATCAGAGTTCACTTAGGAAAAGTTAGTACGCTTTCCGGATCGGTCAACGCCACGCAGCGCCCATTGACTGACATTTGCGATGCTGGCTGCGCTGTGGCTGTCATCAATGGACTGACCAAAGCCAAGCCATTCGATCGGCCTGCGCAGATGGTCATCGCCAAGCAATACCGAAAATGTCGAGCCCAGCGTTTCTGCCTGATCGAGCTGGATCAGCGCGATGACACAATCCGGGCTGGCGCTGTCCAGGGCCCTGGCCAGCAACCGGTTCTGCGCAACGGCAGACAACACCAGGACATCTGTCGGTGAGTTGCGCGTGCGCTTTGCGGTGGAAGGCTCACCATCGGTATCGATCAGCAGCAGCCTGTGTCCTTGCCGACACCACAACGGGATGTCCGTTTCTTCGGTCACGTGAAAATCTACACCAAGCAATTGCGACAGACGTGCCAATTTCAGAGTACCGCCCAGTCGATCCTGATCGGTACTCAGCAGCACCACACCGTCGGTGCCATGAGCGAGCACAAATGCCGTCGCCAGTCTCGAGATGAGTGACGTCTTGCCATGCCCTGCTGGACCACTGAACCGGTAGGCACCGGGCAGGAGTGTGCCTGTATCAGGATCGGCAGTGATCGGTCCTCCTGGCTCTACCAGCTGGCGTGCAATTCGCTCAGCAAGCCCCGCCCCATCGGTTTCGCCGACCAGCTGAGGCACCACGGACTCGCTGTAGTTGAGGTCTGCGAGCAATTGTGCGTCTGCATCTGTTGTAACGGCATGAGTGGTACCGGCACGAGTGGTACCGGCATGAGTGGTACCGGCATGAGTGGTACCGGAATGAGTGGTACCGGCATGTCCCTGAAAGGTTGTCGCCTTCGCACGACTCCACCAACTGCGCCCGGTGGTTTCATCGGCCGGCAACTCGACATCGGCAACCCGACGGGGTGGCCTTGGCTGGCTGGACTGCGCCGGATCGGATGAGCGCACCCTGGTCTCCCTGACCGGTCCGATGCCAAACACATCATCGTCGAACGCACCCGATCTGATTCGGCTGCGGGCTGTAGCATCAGGACCAGGAGTGCCTGCACCTGACGAGTCTGTTGCCGACAACCCATGGCCAAACGCATCCCGGCCCGATACCAGCTTGCTAAGCTGGCCTTCGCTGCAGGCGGTAATCCGTATTCGTCCATTGCCCGACTCCTGCTTGAGGATGATTGCGCCGGGTCCAAACGCAGCTCGCACATCCGCCAGAATTGAACGCATGGCGCTACCTGTGAACTGACGGATGCCCAGATCCTCGGTCCTGGGTTTGCCAACCGCCTCTGATCTGGAACTTGGCATCGATTGCGCTGCTGGCGACTTGCCCCACATCTTGAAACTCCTTGTCTGGTCGGGACTATTCATGAATAGTCCCAGGCTGCCCTGTTACGACGATCTCAACCAGCCCGACCTATGGTGGCGATGACCGTGATCTGTTTGGTTTCTGGTATTTCTTCAAAGGCGAGTACATGAATCACTCGCCGGGACATCTTCACAAAACGTGCAAGCATCCCTCTCAAGGTAGCAGACACCAGCACAACTGCCGGTTTGCCTGCGATTTCCTGCTTTTCAGAGGCTGCAATCAGCGAACGGGAAAGACGATCTGCCAATCCCGGTTCGAGAACAGGAGCCTGGTCACTGCCCTGTCGACGTGCCTGATCCAGCAGTTGTTCAAGCTCAGGCTCAAGCGTGATGACATCCAGATTCTGCTCCGCGCCGTAAATTCCCTGCACAATCATGCGTCCGAGTGAGGCTCGAACCGCAAGCAGCAGCACGGCCGGGTCCTTGCTCGCCACCGCCGCATTGGTAATCGACTCAGCGATCGTCCGCATGTCCCGGATCGGTATCTTTTCGGCCAGCAGGCTTTGCAGAATTTTCAGCAGCACCGACAGCGAGACGGCGCCAGGCACCAGTTGCTCGGCAAGTTTCGGAGCCGATTCTGCAAGCATCTCCAGCAGTTTCTGTACTTCATCATGACCGATCAGTTCTGCGGCATGATCCTGCATGATCTGATTGAGATGGGTGGCGACCACCGTGCTTGCATCTACCACGGTATAACCGAGTGATTGTGCCGCTTCCCGTTGCGAGCCATCGATCCAGACCGCAGGCAGACCAAACGCCGGGTCCTTGGTCACAATACCCTCAACACGTCCGAAGACTTCACCGGGATCGATCGCCAGCCACTTGTCGTTATAGATCTCTGACTCACCGGCAGTGACACCAAGCAGTGTGATGCGGTACCCGTTTGGCAGCAGATCGAGGTTGTCGCGAATGTGTACGGACGGCACGAGAAAGCCAAACTCCTGCGACAGCTTCTTGCGCACACCCTTGATGCGTTTAAGCAGTTCCCCACTCTGATTGCGATCAACCAGAGGAATCAACCGATAACCTACCTCCAGACCGAGTACATCAACCGGTGCAACATCCTCCCAGCCAACATCAGCGTTCGTGTCGCTGGCCTGTGGCGCGACCGCAACCGTTTCGCTCGTCTCCGGCTTTGGCTTTCCGGTCCGCTCGGCAATCAGCCATGCCCCCACTCCAGCGATCAACGCAAGCGTGATGAATATGAAGTGAGGCATGCCGGGTACAATCCCGAGGGTGAACATGATGCCGGCCGACATGCCCAGCGCCCGAGGATCGGAGAACATCTCGCCCATGATCTGCGAACTGACTTCCTTTTCGCCGCTCACCCGCGTGACGATGATCGCCGCAGCGGTTGAGAGCAACAGGGAAGGCACCTGTGCCACCAATCCGTCACCGATGGTCAACAGCGTGTAGTTGTGCAGCGCAATACCAAACTCGAGATTGTGCTGGGACATACCGATGAACAGGCCACCAAACACGTTGATCAGCATGATCAGGATTCCGGCCACAGCATCCCCACGAACAAACTTGCTGGCACCGTCCATCGAACCGTAAAAATCCGCCTCCCTGGAAACGTCTTCACGTCGCGTCTTGGCTTTTGCCTGATCGATGATGCCTGCATTCAGATCGGCATCGATGGCCATTTGTTTGCCAGGCATCGCATCGAGTGTAAACCTGGCACTGACTTCAGAGATCCGGCCTGCACCCTTGGTCACTACCACAAAATTGATGATGATGAGGATGATGAATACCACCAGTCCGACGACATAGTTGCCACCCACCAGCACTTCACCAAAAGCCTCGATGACCTGACCCGCCGCTGCGCTTCCGTTATGACCTTCGAGCAGTACCACCCGGGTCGACGCAACGTTCAGCGCCAGTCGCAGCAGCGTTGCCACCAGCAACACCGTTGGGAACGCCGAGAACTGCAATGGCGACAATGCATAAATGGCTGCCAGCAGAACCACCAGCGAAAGCGCGATATTGAAGGTGAAGGTAGCATCCAGCAGCCACGTTGGAACCTGGATGGTCATCAGCGCCAGCAGCAGCAGCAGCAGTGCGGGAATACCCAGGCCCGCCTGCACAATCCGGCTCATCATCGAGACTCTCCCTGAACTTCATCGGTTGGGCCAGCGCCCGCTGCATCCTTGCGGAATTCCTGCGGAATCCGGGCTTCCCGGTAGACAGGCACTTCCGGCACCACCCCCGAGCGATAAGACTTGAGTTGATAAACATAGGCCAGCACCTGGGCAACCGCGACATACAGTGCCTGTGGCACCTCGCCACCAATTTGCACGGTATAAAAGAGCGCACGGGCCAACGGTGGCGACTGTACCTGGACAATACGGTGCGCCCGGCCGACCTCGCGAATGCGCATGGCCAGTTCATCAACACCCTTGGCCAGTACCATCGGTGCGCCGTTGCGTGCAGAGTCGTACTTGACCGCAACCGCGAAGTGTTCCGGGTTGGTGATGATCACATCAGCTTCCGGAACATCAGCCAGCATTCGCCTGCGTGAAATCTCCTGTTGCATCTGCCGGATGCGTGACTTCACCTCAGGCTTGCCTTCGGAATCCTTCATCTCATCGCGCACTTCCTGTATGGTCATGCGCAGCTTCTTGTTGAATGCGGCGATCTGGTAGGGCACGTCGATTGCGGCTACGACCGCAAGTGAACAACCGATCAGGAGCAGTGACAGTCCCACGATGCGGGAGCCGGACGACAAAGCCGCCTCCATAGGTAACTGGCTGAGCGCCATGGTCTCGCTCAACAGGGACCACATCACACCGATGGACACTCCGGTGACCAACAGAAACTTGGCGACAGACTTCACGAGTTCGATCAGCGACTGTGCGGAAAACATGCGCTTCAGTCCGGACAACGGGTTCATTCGGCTGGCTTTGAAGCTGATGGCCTTCGATGACAGGACCAGTCCACCAATCGCCAGTGACGATGCAAGTCCTGCAACCATCATCAGGATGAGCAACGGCAAGACCGACCAGATGAGGGCATCCAGCCCCAATTGCAACGCTTCGAACATTCCTGTTTCAGGTGTCGCGATGCGCTCCAGGATCTGGCGTGTGGCTTCGGCCAGCTGGCGCGCGCTCGCAGGCGCCAGAAACCAGACCGCCGCGGCGCCAGCGATGACCAGCGACATGGTATTGAGTTCCCGGGAACGGACCGCCTGACCTTCTTCTCGGGCTTTGTCCTTCTTGCGGACCGAGGCTTCTTCACTGCGTTCCTGACCATCATTTTCTTCGGCCATGGTTATTGAACCCAGCCGGACGTGATCTGGAAGAGTTCATTGGCCAGCGACTCGAAGTGTGGCAGCCAACCCGCCAGCATGACCCAGACGATGATCAGGCCAAACAGGAGTGAAAACGGAAATCCCAGCGAAAAGACGTTGAGTTGCGGCGCGGCACGACTCATCACTCCGAACGCGATGTTCACCACCAGCAGGGAAATGACTGCCGGCATGGCAATCATGACACCGCCCATGAACATCCAGCTGCCCAGCTGAACCAGTGCCCCTGCCAGCTCCTGAATCGACATGTTGATGCCCAGAGCATGGATGCGAAACCCCTCAACCAACACGGACAGCAATACCAGATGACCATTCATGCTGATGAACAGCAACGTCACCAGCATGAGAAAGAACTGGCTCCAGACCGTGACCTGAACACCGTTGCCAGGGTCAACCATGGCAGCAAATCCAAGCCCCATCTGCATGGCTATGAACTGACCGGAGATCACGAACACCTGAAAGAACATCATGGTCGCAAAGCCGAGCGCAACACCCGCGAAAAGTTGCATCCCGCCATTGAGCATCACGCCGAGGTCAAAACCTTCCATGACCGGCGGTGCATCCAGGATCGGGGCGATCGCAACCGACATGACCCAGGCCATGGCCAGACGTATGCGACGTGGTATCAGCTGATTGCCGAATATGGGTACCACCATCAGGAAACCACCGATGCGCAGAAACGTCCAAAGCACCTGCCAGAACCAGTTCACGAGATCGTCAACAGGAAGCAGCATGTCAGCCGACCATCTGCGGGATCTTGTCAAACAGTCCGTGCGTGAAATCAATGATGGATCCCATGATCCACGGACCGGCTGCCATGAGTGTCAGCAAGGTCGCGAGCAACCGCGGCAGAAACGACAGGGTTTGTTCGTTGATCTGCGTAGCCGCCTGAAATATCGAAACCACGAGACCGACCACCAGGCTCGGCAACACGGCAACACACACGATGATGACGACCAGAAAAAGACCTTCACCAAACACTGAAAGAGCATCACCCGGGGTCATGGCGAGACTCCGAAACTGGATGCGAGCGTACCCATGATCAGTACCCAGCCATCAACCAGAACGAACAACATCAGTTTGAATGGCAGCGAGATGATCAACGGCGACAACATCATCATGCCCATCGACATCAGAACACTGGCCACTACCATGTCGATGACAAGGAAAGGTATGAAGAGGATGAAGCCGATCTGGAACGCAGTTTTGAGTTCAGATGTCATGAACGCCGGCACGAGAACAAAAAAGTCGACTTCGGCCCGCATGTCGGCATCGGTGTCACTTTCGAGTTTTTTACCGGCCAGCCCAAGAAACAGATCGAGGTCATCTTCCCTGGTCTGTGCCAGCATGAAACTCTTGAGAGGTACCGATGCCTCCTGCAAGGCTGCCTCGGGCGTCATCGTTTCTGCGAGGTAGGGCTCCAGCGCCTGTGTGTTGATTTCCTTCAGCACCGGGCTCATGACAAAGATGGACAGGAACAGCGCAAGTCCAACCAGAATCTGGTTGGATGGCGTCGACTGCATGCCAATTGCCTGACGCAGAATTGCAAAGACGATGACAATCCGGGTGAACGAAGTCAGCATGATCATCGCTGACGGCAACAGCGTTAGCGCCGTCATTACGGCCAGGATCTGCAGACTGACCCCGTAGCTCTGCTCTTCGCCAGTGCCGGTGATGGTGACCGCCGGGATCTCGGGCAAAGCCAACGCAATTCCCGGCCACATCAGGCCGGAAACCAGCAAGGTGATCCACGCGCCCGTTCCAGGAGCCTGTCGGACATGAGCGATCGTCGTGAGCCGGGTGGCAGAGCGAAGGCAGTTTTTCACGATTTCGAGGCGCATAGCGGCCCCCGTACAAAGCAGCAGGGCAACGAGACATCGGGTGAAAATTGACCACTCTTCCCTCCGGCTCCGCAGATCAGTCTCAAGTCTGACAGGCTCCTTAAGTTCATGCAGCCGCTCCTGTCTGTGCGCCAGGTTCGGTCGCCAGCGCAGCCTGTGACAACGCCGTCGAAAAATTGTTCGGGTCGAGTTCGACTCGATCCTGCCGACCGGTTCGAAAGGTGCACAAGGGAGCCATGCTCTGGGCATTGATGCCGATCAGCACCCGGGTACCTTCCACCTCGACCAGCAGCAGCTTTTCCTTCGGTCCTAGAAATCGTGTTGCCACGACCGCAATGGTATTGGCATCGTCCGGCCGTCCGGCTGTCAGGCGTCGCGCGAACCAGGCCATCAGGAATATCAACCCAACGATGAACGCCAGAACCGTAACAATCTGAAGGTAGTCGGCCTGCATGTCAGTTCAGGCTTTGCAGACGTTGCTCCGGACTCATCACGTCCAGCAGTCGCACTCCGAACTTGTCATTGACGACCACCACTTCACCGCGTGCGACCAGGGTGCCATTCACCATCACGTCCAGTGGCTCGCCTGCAGTTCGTGACAATTCGACAATCGAGCCTTTGTTGAGCTTGAGCAATTTGCGGATACTGATGTTGGTGTTCCCGACCTCCATCGACAGTCGCACGGGAATATCCAGCACCACATCCAGGTTCTGTGGTCGGGTAGCTTCACGCGACATCGGTGATTCTTCACTACCTGCTTTGACGTTATCGTCTGCCATCACTGTTTTTCCTCAACGGGGTACATCTTCCAGAAATTCGAGGGCAAGATTGCCGCGCGACTCTCCGAGCTTGGCCATGAAAACCGGTGCCGTTCCCACGACAACTTCGTGCATTTCCGGCATGTCGAGTTCAATCACATCGCCCACCTGCATCGACAACAGTTCACGCAGTCGCAGACGACGGCTGGCGATCTCACAGTTGACCGGGACATCTGTTTCCAGGAGCCGCTGTTCGAGTTGCAGACTCCATTCGTTATCGATTTCTTCACCGTCGATACGGATGCGACTGTCGAGAATGCTGCGGAAGGGTTCGAGTGCCGTGTATGGGATGGCGATGTGCATCTCGCCGCTACCGGATTCGAGTGCCACCCGGAACGTGGTAACCATCAAAACGTCATCCGGATTGAACTGGTTCAGGAGATTCGGATTGATTTCTCGTCCAACCACTTCAACATGAATGTCCAGTACATCGGCCCAGGCCGATTTGTAGACCTTGGCCAACAATTCATGTACGCGGTCTACCACTCGCCGCTCGGTCGGCGTGAAGTCCCGACCGTCGATGTCAGCCAGTTCACTGGTTCCACCAAAGAGCTTCTCGACCATTCGATAGATGAGTTTTGCATCCAGGACGATGAGGCACGCACCTACAAACGGGGTGATGCGAGTGAGACCGATGCTGGTGGGAACAAACAACGAGTTGGCGTATTCGGAAAACTTGAGCACCTGCACGCCACCAGCGCCGACGTCGATCTGGAACCGCAGCAGCGAGAGCATTTCAACCCGAAACTGGCGGGCGAATTTTTCGCCGATCAGCTCCAGCGTCGGCAATCGACCGCGTACCACACGATCCTGACTGGTCAGATCGTAGTGGCGGACATCAGTAGTTGGCTCACCTGAATCATCTTCCGTATCAACATCTCCACTGTTCACGCCAGACAGCAGGGCATCGATCTCTTCTTCAGACAATACGTTTCGATCCGCCATGACAGATTCGACCTATTGCAAAACAAAGGTCGAAAACAGCATTTGCTCTGCTTTCGACTCGATTTTCTGATCAAAAAGGATGGTATTCACGGTCTCGAGCATTGCTGCCTGCAGGGCTTCCTTGCCTGCCTGTGTCTGCAGATCAACAAAGTTCTGGCTGGACAACGTATCCAGCAGCTTTGCACGGACGAGTGGTGCGTGATTGATGATCGCCTCTAGAACTGCCGGATCTCGCGCCATCAACGCAAGTTCAGACTGAAGAAAACGTGGTTTGTTGGCCACCAGATAATTCACGACAAAGGCCGGTTGAAAGGTGTGGTACAGCGCTTCGGTATACACAGGTTTTTCTGGCGCTGCGTTGGTCGCCGCACCTGAATCGAGCAGGAACATCGTTCCACCAACACTCGCACCGATTGCCAGAACTAGTACCGCGCCAAAAATGATGATCATCTTTTTGTTGCTGGCTGGTGCGGCGACTGCCGTCGCTTCCGCCTGGGCTTTGGGAGCTTGCTTTTTGGCTGCCATGTCAGTTTTCCGTACCAGATCCGAAAGGGAATTCGTGTTCAGGGCGTCAACAAATCAACGCTCTGTGAATCGAGTCTAGTACGGAAAAATAAAACTGCCGGAAGCTGGGCAGATGGACGCCATTAAGTTGGCGCCTTGTCGATCCGGGACGGCCTCTGGCTGACAGACATACCAGACAATCAGTACGGATGTGGTTCCGACAGATCCAGAAGCCGACACCGAGACCGGACTATGAATAGACCGGACTATGTAACCTCAGGCGCGAATGTCGATCAGCCGATCGGAGCTGGGAACGATTGGTCTGCCGGAGGAGTTGGTGAGGCCTGGATCCTCGCCGCCTTCGGTACGTTGTCGGAACAAAGCGTTCAATGTCTCGTCACGAGCCTGCCGATCGGTTCCCCCACCCGTCCCGACACTGATATCCCCGAGGCTGATCCCCTGGGCTTCAAACATTTGCCGCAAGCGGGCGATGTTCTGTTCCAGCAGGTCACGGGTGGCACCTTCCCGGGCATGGAAAACCAGACTTATCTGCTCCCCGGATCGCATCTGGACGTCCACCTGCCCAAGGTCTTCCGGATGCAACGAGAGTGTCATGCGCTGGACAAGATCACTGAAACCCGCTGCATTGAAGCGCAGCGACTGGGCATGCATTCTGGCTACCTGCGCAAGAATGTGATCTGGAAGCTCCTCTGTTGTCCGCATCCAGACATCCATTTTTGCCGTGGCGATTGTGGGACGCGGTTCGGGCAGTACCGTTCTGTCAACATTCGATTGTTGCGCAGCAGTTGTCTCGACGCCTGGCAGGCGTGTCTCCGATGGGGTTCCACTGCGAAGCAGGTTATCAGGGGTTGCAAGGACAGAAGTCGACAACGCGTTCGACTCCCGGATGACGGCCGTGCCCATATCCTGGATCCTGAACCCCTCATCAAGGAGTGCATCAAAGTCGACCAGATCGTTGAAAACCTTGTCTGGTGTCAGCGATTTCAATGATTTGTCGTGGGCCAGTCCCATGCGAACAAGATCAGCCGGATTTCCGGTCGGCAAATCGTCCACCTGCGCAAAGGGATCGGACCCGACTGGCATGGAGGTAACCGGTCTGGCCAGTGGCAACGTGTCAAGCTGGCTCGACACAGCCGCCGGCAACGCGGTTACAGCGAACGGTTCCGAGCTCAACGTTTGCAGGATTTCGCGCGCAAAGGGCCGCATATTCCTGGCTGGCGCCTGGGTATCCGCGAGGTCCTGGCTGATTGCCGATAGTCGATCAAGAACTGGGCCAGAAAGATCCACAGGTTCCGGCAATGCTGCCGACGGCAACGTCGAGGCTGCAGCCGGGTTAACCAAAGTGCTCTGTCCAGCGGTGTCGAGCAACGAGCGCAAGCGGTTCAGAACATCTGCAATAGCCGGAGCGCTTGGGTTCGGGCTCCCCGTGACACCTGGCGAAGCGGCCGCCATCGTCGAATCGAGCAGCGCGGTACGTCCGGATCCGGTGCCTATCTCTGCCATTCCCGCCGCAAGGACGGCTGGATCCAGATTTCTCGCGTCATGAATCGGTTTCTGCACCAGTGCAGATGACAATTCATCTGCCAGACGTCCGAGCTCAAAGGCGGCATCCACCAATTCAGCAGTCAGTTCGTCCGGCAATCGCTCGCCAGTCATACCGGCAACTTCCTGCAGGGGAAGCGTTTCTTCGAGAATCGCCCATATACCAGCGAGCAGCCCCGCTTCCAACGGACTTTCCTCAACCAAAATCAAAGGCAGGGTGCCTTGACCAGTTTGATCGAAAGCGTCCGCAGTGGATTGCGTATCCGTACTCCCCGGCGCGCTCGGCTGCTGAAGTTCGCGTGCAAAAATCGCGGAAAACGCGGTTCCGGCGCTGGACTGGACGGCACCCACAGCTTCGTTTGCTGATGCTGGAGGAGTATTCAACAAGCTTCCAATAGTGGTCTGCAAGGTGGCCTCTGTTTAAGAACGTCAACACGTTCGTCAAGTTGAAATCTGAAAACTCATGTGATCGCGCAACCGGTGTTCACACCTTCAGTTGTGCGGGAACACGAGGGGTACCCAACAACTGGTGAGCAATGAACATGCCAACCTCTCTCGAGGGCTAGGAGTCTGCGCGGCAGAAGGCGGCGGAGCGAGGCGAGCGTCAATTCGAGTCCGATTTTTCGTTTGTTTGAGGCACTTGAGTTAAGCGCTACGTAACGAAAACGAACGGAAAAGCGGGCCATCGTTGCTCCGCCGCAGCCTGCTGATCTTCTGCCGCGCAGACTCCTAGCCCGCATTATTCATGGAGGGTCGTAGCGAGGGCGTCGAGAGCAGTGAAAACGCATGGTGGCGCGGGCTGGAGCGCGCGCAGGTGTGCTTGACAGCACGTCGAGCACGCGGCAGGAGCACGCGCAGTGTTTTCGCTGCTATCGGCGACCGCAGTAGGCAATTCATGAATAAACCGGGCTAGACACGGCTCAGGTAATCATGTTCCCGACCACCTGTGACAATGCGAGTGCACACAACCTGGTAGTCAACACCGGGATAACGCGCCGCAATGCCGCTGAAGAGGTCGTCCCACCACCGGGTGTCACGAATCGTACAGTGTGCGTTTTCACCGTTTGGCAGCAGTTTCCTCGCTGGATAGCAGGCAACATTCGCAAACACATACTTGCGTGCATAGGCAAACAGTTCATCAATGATCCACGGCAGATCAGCTTCGGAGCAGTGTTCAAGAACATCCGTAGAGACCACCAGATCAAACCGGCCGCCCGGCTTTTCGGCGTAGGGACGGAATCCGGGATCAAACAAGGTGGCATCAACACCGAGCAGTTCCTGAACACAGCTGGCCTTTCGATCACCCAACCGCATGTCGTTGACAGGCTGATACAGCATTGCCTTGCCACAGCCATAGTCCAGCATGGTCCGGACGCCGTACTTTCCCGTGACTTCCAGCAACGCGACGAGGTGTTCACCCAGACTTTGCCCGGGAAACATGGATGCCGCCGCAATCCCATGTTCCGGGGAACCTTGTTCATGCAGTTGTCGATACGCGGCGATCAACTCATGAAAACGAGGGCTGGGATTGTCTTCCCGATACAAGTCAGACATTGCGCCATTCATTGAGGACCTCCATGTCCATTCCCTGACAGTGTAGTTCACGCCGCTGGCTTCGTTTGTCAGCCACCTCGCAGGTGCCTGAAGCCACTCTATTTGCCCGAGAAAGTGTGGCTGCTGCAGAAAATCCAGACTTTGCTAGCCTTTCTGCATGAACAGATCAATGAACGCCAAAGACAGCAGCAGACTGGATGAAGCCAGACGCTGGCACATTCAGGGCCGACGTGCCGAGGCGAAGCCGATCTATAACCGGCTGCTGAGAAAGTATCCTGCCAACAGCGACGTCCAGTCGCTCATGGCAGCATTGCTTCTGGACGAAGGCGAAGCGGTCACCGCCCTGCCCTTCCTGCGCAGACTCACCATGGCACGGCCCGCCGACGCAGACTTGCAATACAACCTAGGACTGGCTCTTGCCGAATCCGGTGAATACCGCGCAGCCATCGACGCTTATGCCATTGCTCTTCGACTGCAACCCACACACGCCATGGCCTGGTACAACACAGGACTTGCGTGGCGAAAGCTGGGTAATACCGACAAGGCCGTCCATGCTCTCCTGCAGGACACCGCGTTGACACCACGCGCGGACAGTTGCCGTCTGCTCTCGCGTTTGTACAAGGAGCACAAGGATTTACAGGAGGCACGCGAATACGCCTATCGATGCGTCGCGCTGGAAGGCTCCAAGCCGGCAGATCTTGACTACCTGGTCGCTCTGGAATCGCGAATACTCGCGGAATCGATGTTCATCAGTGATGAGCAGGCGCTGGACATCGAAACACTTGCGGTACACGCAGCACACCTGTCGCCTGACAACCCGGAAACACTGACAAATCTTGGGATGGTATACAGCCAGCTCGGCGACTTTGCGGGAGGCATACCGCCACTGCAACGTGCACACGCTCTTGATTCAAGCAACGAAAACTGCCTGAAACTGCTTGCTGTCATGTGGATGACCATGGGTGATATCGAAAGTGGTTGGCGGTTGCGCGTGAGTCGCGAGCGCGTTTCGAACGCGCCTGACATTGCCGACATACCACGCTGGCAAGGCCGGATTCGTCCTGGGCTGCGGCTGGTTGTGCTGCGTGAGCAGGGCGTGGGTGACGAGATACTGTACGCACAAATGCTGACCGAACTGCTGGACGCCGGCGTGCAGGTGACTTTTCCTTGCGACTCTCGTCTGCTGCCACTCTTCCGTCGCAGCGAACCACGTTTGAATGTCACGACCGCTTTGACCAGCGAAGAGTTCAACCAACACGATGCATTTGTAGGCCTTGGAGAGTTGCACATCTGGCTGCGCCCTACCCTCGCAGAATTGCCCCCGGCAAAACCATTTTTCAGACCGGACAGTGCACTACGCAACCAATTCCGGGCCGAGTGGGAGCAACTCTACCCCGGCCGTCGGTACGTCGGTCTGTCATGGCTGAGCCACAGCACCTATAACGGTGCGAGTAAATCGATACCGCTGGCGTTGCTGGATCCGATTCTTCAGACCCCGGACACTGTATTCATCTGTGCCCAGTATGGTGAAGGCGCCACCGAACTTGCCGAACATGCACGTCAACGCGGATTCACCGTGCATACCGACCTTTTGTGCAATGCCTTGTCGGATCTGGAAGTTGCGGCGGCTCAATTGGCGGCCCTTGATGAGTTTGTTTCGGTTTCCAATGCCAGCGTCCATCTGGCAGGTGCCCTGGGTGTGAAAACACACGCGCTCATTGGCAGACGGCCGGTCTGGCACTGGTTTCTGCAAGGTACGCAGTCACCCTGGTATCCGGATGTCACGCTCTACCGCCAGATATACCTCGACAGCTGGGCCGAACCAATCGCACGGATCGCCGCCAAACTCCGGAGACAATGATGACTGCCGACAGTGTCCGCGTATTCATTGGTTATGATCGTAGTGAAATTGCTGCCTTCAACGTCCTGGCACACAGCATTCAGGAACACGCCAGCATGCCGGTCTCCATCACACCGGTGATGTTGTCCCAATTGCGAGGCGTCTACAATCGACCACAGCACGCACTCGCCTCAACCGAATTTTCCTTCTCACGTTTTCTCGTTCCATGGTTGTGCGACTTCGAAGGTCATGCAATCTTCATGGACTGCGACATGCTGTGTCGGGCTGATATCGCCGAACTGTGGGCGTACCGAAGCCGTTCAAAGTTCATCCAGGTAGTCAAACATGATCATCAACCGGATAGTAAGGTCAAGTTCAACAATAGTATCCAGACCCGGTATCACCGCAAAAACTGGTCGAGTGTGATGCTTATGAACTGTTCCAGATGCACAGCGCTCTCGCCCGAGTACGTGAACTCGGCGACCGGTCTGGAACTGCACCAGTTCAAGTGGATTGAAGACGATGATCTGATCGGATCACTACCTCACGGCTGGAACCACCTGGTTGGCTATGACCGCCATGACAACAATGTCCGTCTGGTCCACTTTACAGAAGGCGGTCCCTGGTTCGAATCCTATGCAGATTGTGAGTACTCAGAGGAGTGGATCGCCGCTCGCGACCGCATGCTGTCAGTTTGTGAACGTGAGCGTTTGACGATAGTTGCGTGAACCCCGATCCCATTGACTGGTCATCAGCTCAGGTGCGCCAGTTCACCATGAGCGAACTTCATCTCCTGTTCCAGCGCACTCAACAGTGACGGTACGTCGTCCCACCGTTCGTGTTGAGCAAGTTTTTCAACCTCAGCCGCAATGCCGGCACACCCGTTTGCACCCATGTTTGCACAACTACCCTTGAGCGAGTGTGCCAGCGCAACGATTGTTTCTCGCTCACCGGCTATCCAGAGTCTCTGTAACTGCTCGTGTTGAGCGGCAGATTCACGCAGGAATAACTCAACCAACTCGGTGAAACCGTCTTCCATGATCTGGCGCAACCCCTGCAGCACGTCAGCATCGACATGGTCAGACATGATCTGCACTCCAGTTGAAACGGACGAGCACGGAGTTGCCGGGTTCTTCGTACCGCACCTTGTCGCACAGTTCATACAACAGCAGCATCCCGCGCCCATGATATCCGGAGCGCTGCGCCTTTGATTCCCGCGCAGCTTTTCTGAAGTCAAAGCCGCTGCCACTGTCAGTCACACGGAGTGTGAGCACACCACCCGCGCTATCGATTTCGTTGGTCAGTTCGAAGCGGATGAACCCCACCAGCTTTTCGAGCGCCTGAGCCCGACGTGCATAGTAGGTCGCAAACCCTTCTGCGGAGTTCTTGAGTGACGAATCCAGGCCCATCACACCATGTTCAAGCGCGTTGGAATAGGTCTCGGCCAGAATCGTATAAATTTCGCTTGCCCGACTGCGTAGCTGGGGTGTCTCCATCAGAATGTGCTGAAGCATAGGCAGCGGATTGAAACTACGTAGTGAACGAGCCCCGAGTTCGTAACTGAGCTTCCAATCCTGAGGTGAGCCGACAAATCCTGCCGATTCGCTACCGGATCTGTCGAGGTCGACAGCATCCAGAACACAAATTTCGACCAGCGTCAGATCATCTGTACGCGCCTGGTTCGCCATATGCTCCTGGACTTTGGCGAGTACTGTTTCAAAGACTGTTGCCGCTGGTGCACGCCGCACCACATCAAGCAGGTGCTCATGTCCAAACATGTTGCCGGCGGAGTCTTCCACTTCGACCAGGCCATCGGTACACAGAACGATGCGATCCCCGGGATCAACTTCGACCATCCCGGTACTGGAGACAAAATTCTGATCATCCAGTATGCCTAGTGGCAGATGACGCGAGACGATTTCAAAGACACTATGCCTGGTGTTACGCACCAGGATTGCCGACGGCAAACCACCATTCCAGTATTCCAGCGTGTTCTTGCGCAGCGACAGCCTGAGAACGGTGACGCAGCAGAAGTACCCCGGTGGTAAAACCATCCGGAGTTTGCGATTCGCCTCGCGCAGGATATCGGAGACGCTGAATCCCTTCGCGGTCATACCATAGAAGATATCGGCGAGCGGCAACGCCCCGATGGCCGCGGTCAATCCATGACCAGTGAAGTCACCCAGCAGGACCAACAAATCGCCGGATGGGTCATGCGCTGCCAGCAGGACATCGCCGTTGAAGACCGACATCGGAGACAGCAGGTGTTTGACAAATGGGCCCTTCAGCTTCCCCATGTGCGCAATATTGTCAAAGACAGACTTTGCCGCCATCTGCTCCTGCAACAGGTGAGATTGCAGTCGACGAAGCTCCTCCCGTTGTACCGAGAGTTGCTGCTGTTGCTCCCGCAAACGGGTCAATGCCTGTAATTTGGCTTTCAGGACAATAGGGTTATAGGGCTTGGACAGGAAGTCATCACCACCGGCGGTCAGACAACGGTCCAGCCACTCGTTACCAGTCAGCGAAGACAGGAAAACGATGGGCACATAGTTCGTTTGCGACGTCGCACGGACGGTTCGAGCCACTTCAAACCCATCCAATCCGGGCATCATTGCATCCAGTAGGATTATGTCCGGTGAATGCTCTACAAACCGGGATAGCGCCTCATGACCATCAACTGCCGTGACGACCTCATAACCCTCTCGTTCAACAATTCGCGCCAGCAGCAATCGGTCGGTGGCATTGTCTTCCGCAACCAGAACACGCGTCATTTTTCGATCAACCTGAAAACGGCAAACAGCGATGACAGACATCCGTGGCAAACATTCGTGCCAGAACGTTCAACGCGAGCACGGATTATTCATGAAAGTTCGTCGCCAGAAGCCTGTCGGGCTTGAGCGAACGTAGCGAGCCGAGTGGGAGAGCGAGGACAGTTTTTCACAATTTCGAGGCGCATGGTGGTCCCCGTACCCAAAAAGCAGGGCAAGGAGAAATCGGGGGAAAATGGACCGCTCTTCCCACCGGCGCAGTAGATCAGTATCAAGTCCGACAGGCTCCCAAGAGTTCAGGTCTCAATGAATGGCGAACAACTGCTCAAAGTTCGAGATCGCGAGAATCTTGCGTACCTCAGGTGAGCAGTTGACGATTTCCACTTCTGCGCTGGACGCATTGGCATGGTCACGCAGCAGCAACAGCATGCCGAGTGCAGAACTATCGAGATAGCTTGTATCTTTCAGATTGATGGTGAATAGATCGGGGCTGGATTCCAGTCCCTCGTAGCTTTCACGAAAGTCGCGATGTGAGCTGAAGTCGAATCGCCCAGTCACATTGATCGTCAGGCGTGTCCGATCAGTGTTGAGTTCCTGCACTATAGCCATCTTGGCAATGTCCTTATTCTGACTCGTTGAGACCTGTCCATCTTCCCGATGCGAGCGGACGATGTATTGACCGGCGTCTCATTTTCCGGTCCTCCTCGACACGCTCCTGCTTCTGAATGTGTGCGACAACCTTTTCCGCGCTCCGCAGGCTGGTGAGTGTCTGCCGCCAGACAGTATCCCGGCGCCTGACTTCCTCGGTCAGGCGGGTGGCCTGTTGTAGGCGGCTGCTTACCAGGTCACGGACCTTGCCTGCAAACAACTGCTGTCGCCGCACGACCGGTGATGATGCTGTACCAAGATTCTTGAGCGCATATTCCCGTTCCAGTGCTTCCGTATCCGCGACCTCTCGCAGCGCCGTCTCGGCCGGGATTTTTACCTGGGCAAGCCGAGCCTGTGCCTGCAACATCCGGACTCTGCGAAGTCTGAGCATGGCATCCAGCGCTTTTTGTGAGTGACCAGGCACCTGATCAGCGCTCCATCTGCAAACTGACGCCGACGACTATCACGGAATCAGCGCCTGGCCTTCACCAAACAGAACCCGTAACCGCGCCATGGACTCGGCATACGTGACCTGCTGACTGGCTGGCTGCCTAAGAAATTCCGCGAGCTTGTTACGTCGGGCGATGGCTTCATCAGTCAAGGCGTCCGCGCCTCGCTGGTAGGCACCCATGCTGATCAGGTCTTCCTGTTCCGTGTATCGCGACCATAGCGCCTTGAATCGCAGGGACAACGTCCGCTCCGCCTCTGGCACGATTCTGGTCTGCAGTCGACTGACAGAAGCGCCCACGTCGACAGCCGGGTAGATTCCCGCGTCAGCCAGGCGACGACTGAGGACGATATGTCCGTCAAGAATCGCCCGAGCAGCATCGACAATCGGATCCTGCAAATCGTCTTCTTCCATAAGCACCGTGTAAAATGCGGTAATGCTGCCGGCCTCGGTCCGGCCGGTGCGCTCCACCAGTTTGGGCAGTAGCGCAAACACGGAGGGTGTATAACCTTTGGTCGTGGGTGGCTCCCCCAATGCCAGACCGATCTCCCGCTGTGCTTGCGCACATCGGGTCAGGGAGTCCATCAGCAACAGTACGTTTTTACCCTGGTGACGATGAAACTCAGCCAGTTCGGTTGCCAACCAAGCGCCGCGCAGACGCAGCGCCGGAGAATCATCAGCGGGCGAGACCACGACAGTGGCATGCGGCAGTCCACCGCCAAGATTGTCTTCTATGAACTCGCGTACCTCACGACCCCGCTCACCAATCATCGCCAGAATGACCACGTCGGCTTTGGTATTGCGCGCCAGCATCCCCAGGGTGACGCTCTTGCCCACACCACTGCCCGCAAAGAGGCCAACCCGTTGTCCTTTGCCGACAGTAATCAGCGCGTTGATGCTGGCAACTCCAACATCCAGCACTTCGTCAATCGGCGGCCGCACCAGCGGGTTGATTCGCTCCAGACCTTGTGTTGTCGATTTCTGTTGGCCGAGTGGACCGCGGCCGTCGATGGCGGTTCCAGAGGCGTCGATGATTCGACCCAGTGCCGCCATGGCATCGGGTACCGGCAGTGTCATGGCCAGGCGCACCGGAGCATCCACCTGCAAACCATCCATCCGGTCGAGTGGCATGAGGTAGCTCGTCTCACCTTTGAAGCCCACAACTTCAGCCGCTTTCGGTCCGTGAGCTGTCAGGATCTCGGCACGTTCGCCAAGCTCCGCACTTAAACCACGCGCCTCGACGAGCAGTCCGATGCTCGACGTCACACGACCACTACGCCGCGCTCTGACAATCTGCCTCGCGATCGCCCACGGCAGTGTGAAGTGCAGGCCTTCAGCGTTCAACGGACATCCCCTGCTCAAGCAGACAATTGAACTCGGTCAGCAGGTCAGCCAACCAGCTGACACGATCGGCATCCACCTGCACTGCGAAGGGAGGCAGGGAATTATCTTCGTCCACGGTCTGATCGAGCATCCGTGCCAGTGATCGCGCCAACTCCGGATGCGCTCGAATCGACAGTTTGCCGCCGGTTGGCAATGTATTGAGCGCCTGTTGAAGCATCGTCGTGAAGGCTTCCGGGTCAATCCGGAGCGTAACCCCCAACAGGGCACCAAATACCCCACGAACAAATTCGGCAAGCTCCGCGACCTGCTGCCTGGAAAGCTGGAGGCGATGTTGCTCCAGCGACTCGCGTAGAACCTGCAGCTCGCGGATTCGCGGGCCCAGTTCAAGATCCGCCTGACGACGGCCCTCCGCCAGTCCTTCGGTACGTGCCGCTTCCCTTACCTTCCGCTCAAGTTCATCAAACGATGGTACTGGGGCTGGCATACGATTCGATCGGACACTGGGCCAGGTGAAGAGTTGATTGGTCAAACCATCTCCTCACCGTTACCGGTGATGACCAGTTCGCCATCTTCAGCGAGCTTGCGGGCAATGGTCAGGATTTCCTTCTGAGCCGCTTCCACTTCCGACAATCGGACAGGGCCCTTGGCTTCCATATCGTCTTTCAGGAGATCGCCAGCCCGTTTCGACATGTTGTTGAAGATCTTCTCTGAAAGGGTCGGTTCCGCGCCCTTGAGTGCAAGCACCAACATGTCAGTCGAGACTTCGCGCAGCAGAGTCTGTATACCCCGATCATCAATCTGCATCAGGTTGTCGAAGATGAACATCATCTCCTGAATCGACTCACACAGGCTTTCATCAGTTTCCCTGATTTTTTCGAGCACTGCCTGATCCGTACCCCGTGCCATCTTGTTCATGATCTCGGCTGCACTGCGGCGTCCACCAAGTTGTGCAAAGCGGTTGGCAGTCTGGCGTCCGGCATGCTGTTCAAGCACGGCCGAAAGTTCGGTCAACGCTGTTGGGGAGACCGAATCCAGCTTGGCGACACGCATGACAATTTCTGCGCAATGCGCTGGATCGTTGAGATAACCAAGCACTTCCCCAGCCTGCTCGGCCTCCAGATAGGACAGCACAATGGCCTGCACCTGCGGATGTTCTTCCTTCATGAAATCAGCGATCGCCCGTGAGTCCATCCAGCGCAGCTTTTCCAGCCCACCTGTACTGCCGCCGCTGATGCGCTCGAGCAGGGTTGTTGCCTTGTGCTCACCAAGTGCACCGACCAGCATGCGTTTGAGATAGTCAGGCACGCCCAGCGAGAGTCCGCTCTGTTCGGTGACCTCGTCCAGGAACGAGCCGATCACCATTTCGATGTCGCGACGAGGAATGGAGCCCAGCGATGCCATCGCCTCCCCAACCCGCTGTACTTCGCGGGGATCAAGGTAACGCAGCACCTTGGCCGCTTCATCTTCACCCAGCGACAGCAACAGTATTGCCGCCTGCTGCACAGACCCGATCGAAGTCTCTTCAGCAGATTCACTCATCTCTGGTCACCCATTGTTTGACAACTTCCGCGACACGATGAGGATCGTTGGCGACCAGACCTTTGACAGCGTCCAGCTTCGCAAGAGCCTGATGCGGTATCGCTTGACCAGGCCCCGGAGGTGGCAGACCCAGTGCGGTCTGCAAGGAGATCTCCTCACGCGACTGATTGATGTCCGCCATTTCCATGGCCTGGCGTTCATGCACCATTTCCCCGGCCCGCGTCAGCGTCTTGTACAACGGCCGCAGCAATCCGAATGCCAGCAGCAGCAGAACGATGCCACCCAGTGCCTGTTTGAGCACATCGGTGAACCAGGTTTCCTTCCAGAATGGCGCGACCTCGGCAACTTCGACTTCCGTTCGGTAGAACGGGCTCGAGGTCACGCTGAGGGTATCACCGCGTTCATTCATGATGCCGACAGCACTGGCGATGGTGGCCTGCAACTGTTTCAGTTCTGCGGAACTCCAGGCTTTTGTTTCTTCAGCACCGCTTTCAGCGTTGATGGAGCGGTGATGATCGACGACCACCGAAACACCTAGTCTTGACAAGCGTCCAACACTCTGTTGTTCGTAGCGGACTGTTCGATCCATTTCGTAGTTGCGTGTGGCCTCGTTGCGGGTGGTACGCGGGCTGGAGCCTGTCTCCGCCTGCGCAGCCTGTGCAGTCTGTGCAGCTGCTACGTTGCCAACCGGATCCGGTGGCGGCTGATTCGACAAGGTGCCGGGAACGCCAATAATGGGCAGGTTGCCAACACGCTCCTCGGACGAGGTGGACTCGCTGCGAACAGCCGCCGTTTCCTGCGGACGATACTGTTCACTCGCCTGTTCCTGGCGCGTGAAATCAACATCGGCAGTGACCTGCGCCGTGTAGGCGCCGGAGCCCACCAGCTGTTCGAGAATCTGCTCGATCTTGCTTTGCAAACCCGCTTCAATTCGCGCGACATGACTGAGCTGTCGTTCCGTCGCTTCAAGGGCAGGATCTTCATTCTGACGTGACAACAGCTTGCCACTCTGATCCACCACAGCGACGGCGGAAACGTCCAGTTCAGGCACGGCGGCGGCAACCAGATTGGTGATCCCCCGTATCTGCTCGGAATTCAGTGTTTTGCCTGGTTGCAAGGTGATGGACACCGATGCTGAAGGTTTGCGTCGATCACGCAGGAAGGTTGTACTTTTTGGCATGGCCAGCAATACCCTGGCGTGCTGAACACCATTGATGGTGAGGATGCTCCTGGACAACTCACCTTCGATACTGCGTCGATGGCGCGTGTTTTCCATGAACTGACTGACACCAAAGCCCTGTTCTTCATCCAGCAGCTCGTAACCACTCTGACCCTCTCTCGTCTGCGTAGAACCCGCTACCTGCATTCGAGCTTCATAAAAATGCTCTGCAGGCACCAGCAAGGTACTGGTTTTATGGTCCAGCTGATAAGGAATGCGTGCAGCCTCGAGTAGCTGACCCAGTTCCGCTGCCTGGGTCGGCGAACTGATCCCGGCGACCGGCTTCATGTCTTCATCCTGCATCCACAAGGCTGCAAACAGACCCAGCGCAACGGTTCCAGCCAGCGCGATCAGTAGCGTTGCCTGCCGCACGACGGGCATGTTGACCGCCCCACGAATGAAATCCCCACCAGGGACTTTCAGCCGCGCCGACGGCGAAGGCAATGCTGCTATGGAAGTTTCGGACATGATTCCTGTTTCCCCTGATCAGGCTCAGATGGGCATATTCATGATGTCTTGGTAGGCGCTGACGAGCCGGTTACGTACCTGCACCGTTGCCTGAAACGCGACATTGGATTTCTGCATGGCAAGCATCGTGCCGACCAGGTCATCACTTCGACCAGCGGCAAATGCCTCGGATTTCGAACCAGCATCCTTCTGCAACACATTGACGCCATCCAGCGCCACCTTCAGTTGCTGGCCAAAACCGCTGCTCGGCGATACTGCCGCCGAAGATCCAGCAACATCGGCGATACCGGCAGAGTCAGTATCGGCGAGTGGTGTCTGCGTACGCATCGCACGAATCTGAGCCAACACGCCATCAATGTCGGTACGCGACGCAGCAAGTGTTGATGGCAAGGGCATTGGCATGCTGCCGGAGATTCCGTTGATACTCATGTGATATCCATCCCGAGATCTTTCAATCGCCGCAGTTTGTAGCGCAGCGTACGTTCAGATATGCCGAGCGCTTCGGATGTCTGCACCCGATGTCCACGGTGAGCACGCAATGCGGCAACGATGGTTTCGCCTTCAGCCAGCAACAACCGCTGAGCCAGTTCACCGGTCCGGTTGTCAAGTTTCGCCATGCCAAGATCAATGTGCGCGTGATCAATCTGGTCACCATCACAGAGCACCAGAGCACGCTGAATGACGTTTTCCAGCTCGCGTACGTTGCCAGGCCAGTCGTAGCGGGCAAAGACCTCCAGAACGGCCGATGCCACGCCGCGGATCTGTCGCGGTGCCACCAGTCGACGGTGTTTGTGCAAAAAGTGTGTAACCAGGCCGGGTATTTCTTCGGGACGACTGCGCAGCGGCGGCAGTGCCAGAGGAAACACACTCAATCGAAAATACAGATCTTCGCGCAACTGACCGAACTTCAATGCGGCCTGCAGATCACGATTGGTCGTGGCAATGACCCGTACGTCAACACTTCGGGGCGCACGTGCGCCAACCCGTTCAACTTCGCGTTCCTGCAACGCCCGCAGCAGTTTTGCCTGCAGTGCCATGGGCATTTCGGTAATCTCGTCGAGCAGCAGTGTGCCGCGCTCCGCCAGTTCAAACTTGCCCGGTCGGCTTTCACTAGCGCCGGTAAACGCACCTTTTTCATGTCCAAACAGCATCGCCTCAAACATGTTGTCTGGAATCGCAGCACAGTTGACCGTGACAAAATCCGCCGTCCGGCGAGCACTGCGGGCATGAATGAATCGCGCCAGAACTTCTTTGCCGGTACCACTTTCGCCACTGAGCAATACCGCCACATCCGTTGCGGCGACTCGTCGGGCTTGTTCGAAGAGGCGCTCGGACGCAGGTGACAATGTTTGCACGCTACCGCCTGAACAACGCTGGTGCCACTCGAAGAGACCACCGATCACATCGATATCACTGGTCTGGCTGACCAGGTAGTCAAGGGCGCCCTGCCTGACTGCAGCGATGCCGGCTGCTGCCTCGTTCTTGCCATCAATGACAACACACGGTGGCAATTTGGGGGACAACGTCTGATCCAGTTTGCCGAACGACAAGCTGTCGAACACCAGAAGATCTGCCACCAGCGATGAATCAGGTGCCAGAATGGCTACATCACAGCCCATATCGGTGAGCTTGCGAGCCAATGACTCACTGCGCTGCGAACTGGCGAGGCAAAGTCCGATCATGATGTTATCGGGAGATCCTGTACTTGCGCATTTTTTCCACCAGAGTCGTACGCCGGATATTCAGTCGGTCAGCTGCACGGGCCACAACTGCGTCGGCATCGTCGAGCGCCTGTTCAATCAGGCTGCGTTCCAGACGAGCCAGATAGTCTTTCAGATCCATACCATTGACAGGCAAACGTACAGCTTCTGGATCATCAGTCAGCACGACCTCATGCACACGCTGAGGCAATATTTGCGGATCCTGGCTATCACGAAACCGGGACGGCAGGTCACGGGTCGTAATTACCTCGTGAAGGCACTGTATGGCCAACCGCTGCATGAGTGTACGTAACTCCCGGATGTTGCCAGGCCATGCATAACGCCCGAGCGTAGTCACCACATCCACAGACAGTGTTATCACCAGGCGTTGTTCCCGCTCGATCTCGGCGCACAGCGCATCAATCAGCAGGGGAATGTCTTCCAACCGTTCACGCAGCGGCGCCAGGTGAACCGGATAGATGCTCAACTGACCATAAAGGTCGTCGCGAAATTCACCCCGCTCGATAGCCCCTTCAAGGCTTTCCTGGTCAGCGATGATGACCCGGATGTCCAGTGGCCGCGCGTAGTCACCACCAAGGCGCGTGATTTGCCGTTTTTGCAGTACACGCAGCAGTTTGAGTTGCAATGCATAGTCCAGCGCGGCCGGTTCCTCCAGAAATAGCGTGCCACCATCTGCCAACTCGAGTCGCCCGGCCTTGCTCGTGAGGGCACCGACAAACGCGCCACGTTCGTGACCAAACAATTCCGCTTCCAGCAACTCGGGCTGGATCGCAGAACAATTCATCGGCACAAATGGCCGATTGCATCGCGTCGATGCGGCGTGCAGCGTACGCGCCGCAAATTCCTTGCCGGTACCTGATTCGCCAATCAGGAGTACTGGCACATCACGATCAATCACTTTCCCAAGCAGCGAACGAACCTCGATCATCCGCGTCGAATGGCCGAGCAGGCGCGCCAGCAGTTGTCGCTGAGGACCCTGCAGGGCAAGCTGCTCCTGGAGAATGGTGCGCACTTCGTGAATCGCGGACTGCATCTGATGCAAACGGAGACAATCGACGTGGGCAATGATGTTGCGCGCAACTGGCACATCGGCGCCGACGTACAGCAATGGTGTTGAAGGCGATACCTGCCGGACGCTGTCTTTCCCACTCACCACCACCACGTGACAATCCCCGACCGGCGATACTTCGTAGCCCATGAACTCGACAATCCGCCCCAGCGCATGCTGTTCCATCTCGTCGTCGCCAATCACGCCAATCTTCAACGCTGCTGCTTCCATGTGTATCCGTACCCCGTTCTCACCAAGGATGTCACCAAGGTCGATACACCCACGACAAGCACGGGTCGTCATGCAGGTGATCGATGTCTCAAGGGAAGTAAAGTACGAGTTTTGCAGGAGTCAATCGGTGGGAGTCAATTAAATGACGGCACAATCGTGTTCAGACGACTGTTTTGCGAACGGTGAACAAACAGAAAGGAAAACGGGCGTTGGAGCGATCAGACCGCGATGGCTTGCCCGGCATAGGATTTCAACCCGTTGGCGCTGGCTTGCCGGGCCAGCAACCGGGTCTTGAAGTGGTCCCGTCGGCGGCTGCTGATCGCGATCCAGTCCTGAACCATCGCTCGCGCTCGCTCGATGTCCAGGGCATTGCGGTTCACAGCCCAGGATTCAACGCGGCTGGCGAGAATGGCCAGTGACTCGAAGTCATCTTCTGCGAGCAAGGTTCCGCCCACCTGGCCAAGCGCTTCGAGGCTCTCGTTCACGAATGGGTACCGCTTGTGATATTGGTCACCGACGGGTCGATTGCACTCCAGGCTTCCTGAAGCGTACGTACCAGGTCCATGACCTCGCGGATCGCGGCAATATCATTGTCCGCATTGGCGCGGAACAAACGGCGTTGCATGTAGTCATACAGCGCATCGAGATTGGCGGCCAGTTCGCCACCCTTTTCCTGATCGAGTGACGCCTGCAGTCCACCGACGATGGACACCGTCTCGCCAATGCATCGACCGCGACCTTCATGGTCACCCCGCATGGCATGTCCACAGGCCTGGGCCAGACGCGAACAGGCACCATCAAACAGCATGCCAATCAACTTGTGCGGATTAGCGGAACTGACAAGGGATTGCACATCGAGTTTCCGGTACTGGAAGGCTGGACTGTTCAAGACGTTTCCTTGTTGATGATCGGCAGTCACTGTATCGACCCCACCATCACTTTCTTTATCGATCCAACCGAAATAAAAGCGGGTCCTGATGCGTCTGATATTTCTGCAACTCGAATTCCATCCACAACCGCGTTGTTCGGATGCATCATGCCTTCGTCGTATAACCGGGCAGACTTTTCAACTGTGAATCAAGGAAACTGGACGTGGAATTCAGTTTCGAGATCAGGGCGTCCGCAGACGCAAACTGGGTCCGCAGCCGATTCTCGAGCAGTTCCATGCGGGACTCGAATTCTTTGCCTTCTTCTTCGATCTCGCCCAGCTCGGATTGCAGTGTCGATACTCTGTTCTGCAACGTGCCCGTAAATGACAGCGCCTCTCCCAGATAGCGGTTGAATTGACTCATGACACCACGAACAAGTGACACCTCGCCACGTGCGCCCAGTGCGCCACCCAGCACCTGGATCTGCAGACCCCCGGCCTGGTCGGCCACTGTACTGGCAGACTTGCCTGCTGTGCCGATGCCAACAGAGAGGCCCAGCGTTGCCGGCACGCCCGCACCGACCGCCACCACATCCACCTTCGATTTTGCACCTTTGGTGAGCGACGTCAGTTCAAGGGCGTTGGTTGCCGTGTTGAACGAAACACTGACTTCTGCGCCGGTTGCACCTAGCGCCACGTCGGCATCGATCTTTGCCTGGATTTCCGCCACCAACGCCTGCGCAGAGGCATAACTGCCTTCGGCCAGCGTGATGTTGCCTGAGCTGGTGCCATCAACATTGATCGTGAACTGGTTGTTTGAACTATCGAGAACCAGTGGTGGTGTGTTGAGTCCGGTCATGGCACTACCACGAAAAAGCCCTGCCGATGCGGGTACCGGGCCGAGTGGCACGGACAGGAACTGGCCACTGCCACTGCCGTTGATTCCGTTGATGGTGCCAGCAGTATCAACACCTCTGGTGGCCACACCGTCGGCCAGGTCCAAACCAAACTTCGCGACCGTATCAGTATCAACAGCAGTGATCGCAACCTGCGAACTCCTACCGAAGGTATTCGATGTGATCATCAACCGATTCGTCGCCGTGTCATGGTTGACCGTGACACCGAGACCGACTTTCTTCAAGGCGGGGATGGAATTGATCTGCTTCTGCACTTCACTGGCAAGTGTCGTGCCACTCGTATATACACCCTGCGTCAATTGGACTGCTGCGGTGATCCCATCGATCTTGAATGACAGATCGTCGCTGTCCGCATCGATGGTGACCGGACTGGCCAACCCTGCGGTTGCCGTACCGGTCAACAATCCATGTGAAGCGAGTTGATTGATGTTGACCGCATAGTTGCCGGCCACTGTGCTGCGCTGAAAGCTGGTCACCTTGATCTGTGCGTCGTTCGTCTTGGTGCTGTCTGTGAGCAGATCGCGCACCCCGGTCGGATTGCTGCTCAGCACACTGGCGAACTTGCTTGCATTGAAGGTCAATGCAAATCCCGCATTCTGATCGGTGCGAATACCGATATCGACCAGCGCCCGGACGCTGGTACTGTCCAGACCTGAGATGCCACCTCCCAGCAGCCGACGCATCTGGGTTCGTAGCCCGCGCAGGGTCGAATCGCCAATCAACAGCGAGCCGGTTTTTTCCTTCTCATCAAACCGGGTCAATTCATCAACCACACCCTTCAGACCGTTGAAGCCTTCAACAAAGGACTGCACTCGCTTGTTGATTTCACTGTCGTCACGTGCAATCGAGATCGACGCCGTGCTGGAAGTGGCTGACAGGAGATTGAACGTAACCCCGGGAATCACATCGGCTATGACGTTGGTCTGACGGGAAATCGGTATTCCGTCTACTGTCAATACAGCATCCTGCCCAACCACTGTCTGGGTCAGATTGGTGCCCGCAGTCGCAACGCCAAACTTGTAGGACAACGCCGCGAGCCCGGCGGTCACTCCTTCGGTTACACTGATCTCCATGCTGTTGTCGACACCGGCCGAATCGGCAGCCAGTACGAGGACATGACCCTGCCCATCCTGCACGATGGATGCGGTAATGCCGCGGCCACTTTCATTGATGGCATCGCGAACACCGGCCAGTGTCTTGCGGTCCGGCGGAATCGTAATGGAGATGGCTGCCCGATCGGTATTTTCGGCAAACGATTGGTAGTCACCACCCACATCCAGTGTCGTGGTCCCGAACCTGATGTTCAGAACACCATCGCCAACCACACTCTCGATGCCATCAAAACGCTTCGATGCCAATGTCTGTCTGCGCGCCAGGCTTGCGATATCAATGGTATGGACCCCAGTTTCAGCCGTTGCACTGGCTGTCGCCGTGACCGACGTCGGTACGGAAGACGCGGTAGTGTTGACCAGCAGGGAGTTGCTCGAAGACAACGCTGCAACAGCCGTGCTGACCGTTGAGACCGCGCTGCGGATGGCTGCATAACTAGATATTTTGGCTTCGACAGTGGCTTTACGGGTCTCCAGGCGAAGATCCGTGGACTTGCGTTCTGCATTGATGATGTCCTCAACCAGCTGGGAAGTGAGGAGCCCTGAACCTACGCCTAACGACTGAATTGATGCCATGCCCTGTTCCTGATTGCTCTTATTGCACTCTTAGCACTCTTAGCACTCTTAGCACTCTTAGCACTCCCCGCACTGTTTGCACCCTTTGCACAAACGCCGACAGCCCGCCATTGGCGAGCTTCTTCAACACTCCTGCGGACCCTTCTACCAGGTCAAGACCACGCCAGGTCACCATCTCCCGTCACTCCGACGGGCACGATGTCTGGTCAGTCCTGGCACGCTATCAACATCCCTGACAATATCTGTCTGCGACTACGTCTCAGACCAGGGTATTCAACAGTCCGGAGTTCGCCTGGAGACTGACAAACTGCTCAACACCGGCCTGCTGTGCAGCGCGCTGGAGATCGAGTTGCTCCAGATTGGACTGCAAATTGCGCGCCAGATTCAGCGTGACATCATTCGGGATCTGCCGAATCACTTCCTTCGTGCGCTGATCGATCACCTGGACAATAGGACGACCCAGGTCACGGTCGATCGAAAACTCGAGTTCCCGCTGGGTGGATCGAGAATATTCATTCAGTGATGCCACCGCGTGCTCGATCTGCTGATCAACTTCCACTGCGCGCTGCCTGGTTGGCTCAACGGGCGCTTCCTGTACTTTTTCCGGCACGTTTCTGCCGGTATCCTGGCTGTTTGCTGCCGCTTCGTTCGACGTTCGTTTTGCTTCAACTTCCGTTCGACCGGCTTTGACAACACTCGTTTTGGGGCCTGGGATTCCGCTTATTTCGTTCATGACAGTTTCCTGTTCAATGAGACTGCGGGTGAAGTGTTGCCACCCCACCCGCCCGCCTCACTCATTGACGCCTGCCTGCTTCATTACTGAAGAAGGGACAGCACCAACTGGGGCTGCGCATTCGCCTGTGCCAGAATCGACACACCGGCCTGTTGCAGCACCTGGGTACGTGACAACTGCGCCGTTTCCACCGCAAAATCCGCATCGATAATCCGCGACCGGGCGGCCGTGGTGTTCTCAAGGTTGATTGCGAGGCTGGACACGGTGGAGTCGAGACGGTTTTGGATCGCACCGAGGTTGGCTCGCTCCCGGTTAACCGAGTCGAGTGCATTGTCGACGGCGGCCAGAGCCTGTTCTGCACCATCCACTGTGCCAAGGTCTATTTCCGTGAGGAACTGACCATCCGACGTGCCACCGAAGGTCCCGATCTCGAGACCAATGTTGGTGACACCTGTTGCACCGTTGGTGGTCCCACCACTTACGGTAAACGCTCCGGCACTTTCCAGCGTGACTGCGCCAGTGACCGATTCAGCGGCAGCTGCGTTGATGAAGATACCTTCCTGGGCAGCATCCAGACCAACTGCCTGGCCAAACGCCGCCGTTGCAACTTCAGCACTGATGTTGCGGCCGTCGGCAGCAGACAGAGTCAGCGTTGTGCCATTGTCGCTGGCAGTCACACCCGTTCGACCGGCGATCGCGTTGATCGCGTTGATGGCTGCTGTGCGGTTTACTTCGTCGTCCGCACCCGTCGCAAACGTAGAGGTCGATACACCGTTGATGACGATGGCTGCGGCCGCGAGTGTGGTTGAGGTCTGGGTTGCACCACCAACCAGTTGGGTTGCATTGACACGAGCCGTCACACCCGACTGTTCGCTTACCTTGTTGATCGCTGCGGCGATGGCAATACCGGAACCGGCATTGTTGCTGCTGGACGCAGTGTCATCGGCTGCCAGTGACGCACCGACCGAAACACCGTTGATCAGCAGATCACCTGCTACCAGGGGGTTGATCGTAGTGCCATCCTGCTTGACTGAGGTCGTCGACGCCGAGTTACCGGCAAAGCTGCCAGCCACCAGACCGGCGTTGGCAATGTTGCCCGCACCTGATCCGTCTCCGCCGGCCAGTACGACGATGGCCGCACCGGTACGCGAGCTGAGTGTATAACCACCTTCATAAGTGCCGGCGGCTGTAATACCCGTTGCGGCTGCAGTTACCGTGGTCAACCCAACCTGGATGTTGCGACCATCTTCGGCCACCAGTTGCACACCGGAAGCGTTGGCACCGGTGTCAATGGCGGTTACGCCAGTCTGCTGGCTCTTGGCATTGATTGCAGTGACCACCGCAGCACGGCTGGTATCAGTTGCAGCTGTGGTGTTCACAGCGATAGCGACACCGTTGATCGTGATGGTACCGGCAAGCACCGCTGCGGTCTGCGAGGTACCCGCGACCACGTTGGATGCAACCTTGGCAATCACACCCGTCTCTTCGCTGTGACGGTTCACGGCAGCAACTTTTGCAATCGCGCTGGCAGCATTGTTGTTGCTGGAGGCCGTGTCATCCGCTGCTGCGGATGGGGAAATCGCAATACCGTTGATCAGCAGGTCGCCATTGCCGATGGCATTGGCATTACCCACTGCGCCAACACCAGTGCCCGCACCAGCACCCAGTTTGTCGACAGTGACTTTGTTGATGGAAAATTCGACCGTCTCGCCAACCTGGGTGCCAATCTGTACGGACGTCTTCAGGCTACCGTCCAGCAGGTTTTTGCCGTTGAAGTTGGTCTGTTCGCTGACCCGACGCAATTCGCTGACGAGCTGCTTGGCTTCTGCATCCAGCGCCTGACGATCCGATGCGGAGTTCGTCGCGTTGGCGGATTGCAGAGCCAGTTCCCGCAGACGCTGCAGCGATTCCGTCATGGCGCCCAGCGCGCCTTCTGCGGTCTGCGCCATGGAAATACCATCGTTGGCATTCCGGATGGCAACACCCAGACCACGCACCTGCGCTGTGAAGCGGGTAGCGATCGCGAGGCCGGCTGCGTCGTCGCGAGCGCTGTTGATACGAAGACCGGATGACAGGCGGTTAAGCGCCTGCAGGCTCTGCGCCTGGGTGGTGTTCAGGTTGCGCTGCGCCGTCAGCGAACCGATGTTGGTATTGATAATCTGAGGCATTCCAATTCGCTCCGTTGTCTGTCTTCAGGCTTTTGACCCGTTGGGTCCTGCGGTTGCTGGACACTCGTAGTCAGATAACGGCCGCGAAGGGGGGAACTTTAGTGACGGCGATCACAAAACATTGAACAGGGAGATCCGACTGACGCGAATGAAGGCTTGTTGGGCAGCTTCAAGCACAAAGGACTGAAAACTCAGACGGCTCACCGCCTCGGCATAGTCGACGTCCTGAACTTCGGACAACAGGGCCTGGGTCGCCAGATTTTGGTCAGCATGGAAAGACTGCACGGCCGTGACGGTATTCAATCGGGCACCGACTTCGGATTGAATTTGCAGGACGTTGTCGGTGGCCTGATTCAGGTTGCCAAGGCTCTCTTCGATCAACTTGCGAAATTCGTCCGGGCGTTTGTCAACGTCGATCTGCTTCAGCCCTTCAGCCAGATTGGCAACGGTCTGCAGAAGACTCTGGTTTTGTGTGGTCGTGACCGTGAAGCGATCACCTTCGGCGGGATGACCATCCAGCTTGAAACGCATGCCCGCAACTTCGATCGGTGAACCCGGTTCGTAGGATACGTTCTCCAATCCGGCAACCACCCTGCCATCGCTCGCCCGACGAACGGTGAAATTGGTCAGCCCGCCGGCTTCGGCAGTTGGCCTGAAATCCAGCACGAGGTTTTCGGGCAGGAATGTTCTGAGTACTTCGGAATCCGTCACCGCCGACGGAATGATATCGGCATCACCCTGGTTACCCGGATGCCGGGCTACCTGGAATGACGGGCTGACCGAAGGGATATCCATGAACACCTGTTTGCCAGGATCGCCAATCGGCAAATACAGCGCGCGATCGATCTGCAACTGTCGCTGACCCTCATCACCACGATATCGCACCGTGGTACCGTCGACTTCGAACGGTGATGTAGCACCCTTGTTACCCGCGAACAGGAACTGCCCATCCGTACCACGGCCGTTCATCAGTTCCTTCAATTCCAGGAGACGTTCATCGATCTCTGCGGCTATGAACTGTCTATCCTGCGACGTCAGTCCCGCGCCACCTGCCTGCAAGGCGAGTTCCTGAACCCTCTGCACGATATCAGTCACACGTTTGAGCGCACTTTCTTCTAAAGACAACGCCGTCTCTGCAGCACTTGCATTGCGAATGAAGGTCTCACGCTGCTCGATGTCGCGTTTGAGTGCAATGATCTTGGCGGCGCCAACCGGATCATCGCTGGCCCGGACAATCCGGCGCCCGCTGGCGATCTGCTCCTGCGTCGCTGCCAGTTCACGATTGAGGCGTTGCATGTCGGTAATACCTGACTGCTGGATCTGAGCGGTTGAAATGCGCATACGTTACCTCATCGAACTGCGTCGAGCAGGGTGTCAAAAATCTGTCGTGCCGCGGCGATGACCTGCGCGGCTGCGTTGTACGCCTGTTCAAAGCGGATCAGATCCGCTGCCTCTTCATCAAGGTTGACTCCCGATACGGAGTCCCGTGCGGCTACTGATTGTTCAAGCAACACCTGCGCCGCTTCCCGTTGTACATCGGCTTCGCTCTGGGTGTTGCCAACGTCCTGTACGATCAGCGCATAAGCTTCGCCAAAAGAAACCGGCGGGTCGCCAAGTACCGTCTCGGCAGAGAACCCCGCCAACACGAGGCCATTCCGGTTGTCACTGGTCGCGTCCATGTTGAAGGTCACAGTGAACTGGTCACCGGTCTCCGGCTGACCTGTGATCGACAGGCCAAACCCGAAGCCGGTCTCGAGGTGCGCGGGGTTCGTTGCGAACAGGCCCAGGCCATCACCCTTCACGGCAACACCCGCCGCCAGCTGCGTGGTGACAACACCACCTACGGAAACATGTTTGTAACCCGTGGGTCCGGCGCCATTCACAACCAGCGAACGACCCCGCTGGTCCAGCACGGTCACCGAATCAGTTGGATCGCCAGCGACATGCAATGCAATGTCATTGCCGTGCACATCGGTCAATCGCAGGCGGCTTCCATCCGAACGGGCAATAATGCCGTTTTTCGCCAGCACCTGATTGGCATTGATGTCGTCTGCCAGCTTGTTGAGCGAAGTCGGTTCAGTGAAGGACTGTCCATTGACGACCAGTACCATCGAGGTATTGACCCCATTTGTCGATATCCCGGTGATATCAAGTTCGGTCACGGCGCGCGACTGGACCCCGCTGAGCGCACCCAGTGCATGCGCAATTTCCCGGGCACTGGCAGACGGCCCCCAGGCAACAGACTGACTCTGCAGCGGTGCACCAGTGATGGGATCACGATAAGAAACCGCAACCGAACCTGCCGAATAACGATTGCCGTCCGCATCCAGGCCCGTCGTGGTTGAAGGCACCAATGGCAAGGCACCCACGGAGGATCCAAGCATGGAAACCAGCCGGTCGCCTTCGCTTGGCAGGGACGGCCGGGAACTGCCAGGTACATAGGTCAGACTTCGCAGCGGCGGAACAAAATGTCGTGGTGAAGACGGATCGGAGTTATCCATCACGTCGTAGGTAGTGGGTGAGGTGAAAACCAGTTTGAGTGGTGGCATCAGACTGCCCGGCTGGAAAAACGGGTGCGTCCGATCATCAACTGACTTCAAGGAGAGGCCGCCACTGCCAACGTTGTCGGCTGCGGCGTCCAGCCTGATCGGTGCAGCCAGAGCCAATCTGGCCGGATCCTCGATAGCCAGTGTCAGTGCGCCGGCCATGTTTCGCGTCGGTTCGATGGCATAACGGTTGCCCGGATTGAACACCGCGCCGGTCAAACGAATGCGCGCCCCTTCGAATGTGATGTCCTGGGTGTCATTGCCATCAAGCACACCTTGCGCAACGACTTGCCCACCATCCCGACGTTGGACTGTCCAGGCACCGGGCACCTTGTCGGCAAACACGAGTTCATAATCCGAGCCCGTCAGTTGATCCGGTGAGTCGATGAACACATCCAGTGCACTGTTGGGCGCTTCTTTGTTGCCAATCAGGGGAATGGCCCGATCCCGGGTGAGCGCCGGTGCGTTGACATCACCAAAAAACAATCCACCAAACGCGCCTCGCAAATCCAGGCCTTGCGCGTGTGTACCGTTGACCGTTTCTGCCAGTGCTGCAGCGATTCGCCCCAGTGCATTGCCGGCCTCCCGAAGTGTAGAATCGCGAAATCTGAGCATTCCGCCGAGGTCACCGCCGGTAATCGAGGACGTGATGACCTGACCGGGCGCGCCGACGTCACTGCGCAACAAAATGGCTGCGTCTTCCGTGAGTTCAAGTTGCGCCGGTGCAGACCCCAATACCAGGGGCAAACCCTTGCCAATGAATATGTTCAGCTGGCCAAGGCCCGCATCTACGGAATTGACACGAACATGTTCTGCCAGCTCACGCAGCAACTCATCCCGCTGGTCAAACAGCGTGTTGGCAACACCCCCTTTCACACTCTGATCCATTCCACCCAGGCGTTCATTGATGGACGCCAGACCTGCGGCGAGTTCATTGACCCGCTTCAGTGAACTGCCAAGCAGTTCGTTGACACCTTTTTCCTGCTCCAGTATCCGTGTGTGGACGCTATTGAACCGTTGCACCAGCGATTCGGCCTGGTTCAAAACAATTTGTCGATCCGGCAGCGAGGCGGGACGTGCGTTGGCACTATGCAACGAGTCGAAAAAGCGGGTGATGGCCTCATCGATCCCGGCCCCTTCACCAAAAAACAACCCTTCAATCTGCTCCATTCGAGTGGCAAACGCATCCAC
>Ga0163144_10003562_pt1 | contig 35415 bp, 25 predicted proteins | sample OliLak19BULKMAT1_FD_123175 | JGI IMG/M metagenome (GOLD analysis project Ga0163144, IMG submission 123175) | Freshwater microbial mat bacterial communities from Lake Vanda, McMurdo Dry Valleys, Antarctica - Oligotrophic Lake LV.19.BULKMAT1 | ecosystem: Environmental > Aquatic > Freshwater >...
AGGCGGAGGTCGGCGCGGCCGGCGCCGGTGCCGAGCCAGCGCGAGCGGATCACGGCGTCCTCGGAGAGCGGGCCCTCGTCCTCGGTGTCGGCGTGCGCCGCGAACACCATGTCACCGCCGCCGTCGGCCGCGCGGGTGTACGCGTACTCGGCATCGACCGGGACCTCGACGCCGTCACGGACCTCGACCGTCGAGATCGACATGTCGAGGTGCGCCGCCGCCAGGTCGTACGCGATGCTGACGACGCCGCGGGCGTCGTTGTCGATCGGGTTGACGCGCTCGCCGGCGTCGAAGTCGATCGTGAACGCGCCGTGGCCCTGGCCCTCGACCTCGCCCGGGACCGCGTTGCCCGCGATCACGGTCTCGAAGTCGGTGCCGGCGTTCTTGCGCTGTCCGTCGAGGCTCCAGTCGTACGAGCCGTTCGACAGCTCGGACACGACGAGGCGGTAGCTCGCGGGGTCGAGCGCGTCGCCGTCCCACGGGCCCCAGGTGTACGTGTCGCCTTCGATCGTCGTCGCGGGGAACTGGACGATCGTGTGGACGAGGAGCAGCACCCACGCGGTGCCGCCGTTGAGATCGCGCGTGACGTTGCGCGTGACGACGTACCAGGGCGACAGCTCGCCGACGGCGTTCGCGACGCCCTTCTGCGAGGTCTGCTCGGGCAGCTCGATCCGCATCTCCGCCGACGTCGGCAGCACGGCCGCGACGGGGTGCGGGTCGTCGTTGGGCGGGATGCAGGCGACGAGTCCGAGCGAGGCAGCGGCGGTCAGGGAGAGGATTGAGTTGCGCATCTCCGGACCAAGAGCAGCTCGCGTACCAGCCTCACGACGAACGATCTCGATGGGTTGCGGTGTCGCGAAATCCGACGCCTCGCGATTCGCTACGGCGCCGGCAAGGCGGCGACCGCGACGGCGTCGTGGAAGACCACGACCAGCTGGTCGGTCATCGCCAGGCCCACCGGCTGCGCACGCCCACCACCTGGCGGGGCCGGGAGCTCGTACACCCACGCCACGCGGCCGTCCGCGGTCAGCGCGGCCACGTAGTCGTGCTGCAGCGTGGCGTCGAGCCGCACCGCGATCGCGTACCCACGCACGCCGTGCGCCGCGGCGAGCAGGGAGATGCCGGGCATCGCGGTCCCGAGCTCGCGGAGCTCGAGGCCGTCGACGTGGATCACCACGGGCTGGATCGCGGCCTCCCCCTGGGGCAGCCGGAACGCGCGCGCCGCGCGGGGATCGTCGGAGATGGCGCCGAGCGCACCCGGCGCCGACGAGATGTCCTTCACCGCCGAGCGATCGCTGATCAGCGACGGGTCGTGGTACCGGAGCTCGAGGACGTCGTCGACGGACCACAGCTCGACGCGATCGTCGCCTTCGCCCACCGTCAACGAGGGGCTGCCCGCGTGCTCGGGCACGTCGCGGCGCGGCACCGCGGTCGCGCGCGCCTCGCCGCGCGGCGGGTCGCCGAGCTCCCAGCGGATCCAGCCGTCGCTGCGGCCGAGGTACGCGGTGCGCCCGGTGACCGCGAGCGCGGTCGAGCCACCGCCGAGCGCCGCCGCGTCCGCCGGGCTGGCGATCAACGAGCCCGCGCCGTACGCCGCCGGGTCGCGCAGCGCGAGCACCGTGTAGCAGCCGATCAGCTCCGCGCCCTTCGGGACGTCGACGGGCGACAGGCAATCGCCGACGGTCAGCAGCTGGTCGGGCGCGATCGGCACCGGCAGCGGGACGTGGCTGCCCTGCGCGCGCTGGTAGAGGATCTCGCCGCGCGCCAGGTCCACCCCCATCGCGCCGATCCCGCTGGCGGCGACGATCGCCACGCCGTCGATGAGGATCGGCCCGTGCGCGTCACGCGCGAGCGCGAGCGGATCCTGGATCCCGGTGAGGTGCCAGCGCGGGACCGCGTGCGGAAACCCGTCGAGCGCGCGCCACGCCGGATCGCCGATGACCGCGGCGTCGGGCGCCGGCGGCGGCGGCGCGTCGATCGCCGCACGCTTGCCCTTGCACGCCGCGAGGGCGATCAGGACGACCAGACCCAGCTTCGCCACGGGCGGCTAGTGGTCCTTCTTGCGGCGCGACTGCGCCTCGCGGAACCGATCCGCCCAGCCCTCGACGTTGACCTGCTTGACGCGCGTGAGCGCGAGCGCGCCGCGCGGCACGTCCTTGGTCACCGTCGTGCCCGAGCCGACAAAGGCGTCGCGGCCGATCGTCACGGGCGCGACCAGCTGCGAGTCCGAGCCGATGAACGCGCCCGCCTCGATCACCGTCTGGTGCTTCGAGAACCCGTCGTAGTTGCACGTGATCGTGCCGGCGCCGATGTTGGCCTTGGCGCCGATCGACGCGTCGCCGAGGTACGCGAGGTGGTTGGCCTTCGCCCCCGCCATCAGGTGCGCCTTCTTGGCCTCGACGAAGTTGCCGAGCTTCGCGTCCTCGTCGAGCCGCGTGCCCGGGCGGCAGTGCGTGAACGGGCCGACCTCGGCGCGCTCGCCGATCGACGCCTCGGTCACGACGCTGTACGGCTTGAGGTACGCGCTCGCCTCGATCGTCGCGTCGGTGATCACCGAGCCGAGATCGATCCGCGCGCGCGCGCCGATCTTGGTCTTGCCGCGGATCACCACGCCCGGGCCGATCCACGCGTCCTTGCCGATCGGACCGACGTCGGCGTCGACGTACGTGCCCGACGGATCCGCGAACGTGACGCCGTCGCGCATCCACGCCTCGGCGATCCGCCGGCGCGCCGCCGCGTCCACCGCCGCGAGATCGACGCGATCGTTGATCCCGCTGACCTCGTCGAACGGCGCGTCGATCGAGGTCGCGCCGCCGCGGCTCGCCGCGTGCGCGACCAGGTCGGTCAGGTACAGCTCGCCCTTCGCGTTCGTGCTCCGCAGCGTCGCGAGATCGCGGCGCAGGTGCCCGAGCCGCACCGCGTAGAACCCGGCGTTGGTGTCCTTGATCTCGCGCTCCGCCGGCGTCGCGTCGTCGTGCTCGACGATCTTCTGCAGCGCGCCCGCCTCGTCGCGGACCAGCCGGCCGTACGGCATCGGCCGGTGCGGCACCGTCGACAGCAGCGCCATCCCCGCCGGGTTCGCGACGCACGCGGCCGCCAGCTCGGCGACCCGCGACGCGAGCAGCAGCGGCGCGTCGCCGCTGACGATCACGACGACGCGATCGTCGGACTCCTTGTCGAGCGCGGCCAGGCCGCACTGCACCGCGTGGCCCGTGCCCTTCTGCTCGCTCTGCAGCGCCACGTCGACCACGCCCGCGCCGAACCGCGCGTCGAGGTGCGCCTTCACGGCCTCGTGCTGATGACCGAGGATCGCGACCACGCGATCCGCGCCCGCCGCCCGCGCGGTCTCCACCGCCCACGCGATCAGCGAGCGGCCCGCCACCTCGTGGAGGACCTTCGCGCGATCGCTCTTCATCCGGGTGCCGAGGCCCGCGGCCATGATCAGGACGATGGGGGTGCTGCTCATCGACGCGAACCTTACAACGCCGTGGTACGCCTGCCCACGCGTGCGCGCGTGGATGATCGGCATCGTTGTCGTGCTGTGGTGCGGGACCGCGCACGCACACCAGGCGTCGCTCACCCACTCCGACGTCGTCGTCGACGGCGACACCGTCCGCTACGCGATCCTGATCGCGCCGGCCGATCTCGACCAATCGGCGGGACCGACGCCGGCCCACCTCGCGTACGTCCTCGACCACATCGAGATCGCCGACGGCGACACGCCCTGCCCCGCCGAGGACGCGGCGCTCGTCGCCGAGGGTGCCTTCACGCGCGTGACCTGGACCGCGCGCTGCCCCGCGCCGATCGCGCGGCTGGTGATCGCGTACGCGATGTTCTTCGAGCACGACCCGACCCACGAGGCGGTGCTCCGCGTCCACGCCGCGGGCGACGACGCCGACACGCTGCTCGCCGACGGCCACGCGCGGTTCGTGTGGGACCTCGCCGGGGCGCCGCCGTCGGGGACGCTCGCGTTCGTGCGCAGCGGCGTCGACCACATCCTCGACGGCTTCGATCACATCTGCTTCCTCCTCGCGCTGCTGGTCGCGATCGTGATCGCGCGCCCCGCCGGCGGCGCGTGGGCGCTGCGCAGCGTCGGGCAGACGCTCGGGGCCACCGCGATCCTGGTGACGTCGTTCACCGTCGCGCACTCGATCACGCTGATCGCCGCGTCGCTCGGCGCGGTCGACCTGCCGGCGCGCCTCGTCGAGACGATCATCGCCCTGTCGATCGCCTACACCGCGGTCGAGAACCTGATCCGCCCCGACGTCCGCTGGCGGCACGTGCTGACGTTCGGCTTCGGGCTGCTCCACGGCCTCGGGTTCGCGCGGATGCTCGAGGTCCTGCTGCCGCCCGACGACGTCGTCGTCCCGCTGCTCGCGTTCAACGTCGGCGTCGAGCTCGGGCAGCTCGTGATCGTGGCGATCGCGCTGCCGGTGGTGATGCTGCTCGCCCGCGGCCTCGGCGCCGAGCGCTATCGCCGCCTCGCGCTCCCCGTCGTCTCCGCGGCGCTCGCGATCCTCGGCGTGCTGTGGCTCGTCGAGCGCCTGTTCGAGGTCACGATCCTCGGGTTGTGACGGGTGTACGCTCGCGGCGTGCGGGTCCTGCTCGTGTGCGCCCTCCTCCTCGCGATCACCGGGCGCGCGCACGCCGACGAGGGCGAGGCGTGGGACGGCAGCACGATCGCGGAGCAAGCCGGCGCCGGCTTCGGGGTGGGCGTCGGCGTCGGCGCGATCGGTAGCTTCGCCGGGCTGCTCGCCGGCGCCGGGTTCGCTGAAAATGGCGACTGGGGCACGCCGCTGATCGGCGCCCTGGTCGGGTTCGGCGTCGGCTTCCTGGTCGGCGACGTCGCCGGCGTGCAGCTCGTCGGTGACAAGAACGGCGGCGACGGCAGCCTGCTCGCGACCACGGCCGGCCTGGTCGGCGGCATCGCCGTGGCCGCGATCTACGTGGCGATCACCGAGCGCGCCGGGCGGCGGCCGCCGATCACCGTCGACCTGCTGGTGGCGCTGACCTGCATCCTCGGCGGGCCGATCACCGGCTATCAGCTGACGTTCTAGCCTTCGCGGACGAACAGCAGATACTGCTCTTCGAGGTCGTCGACCTCCATCGCGCGCCCGCACCGCGGGCACGGCGTGACCGGCAGGCGGCCGCCGTTGGCCTTGCACGCCGCGGTCTCGAACAGCTGATCGACCTGCTCGTCGCAGTCGGTGCAGGTCATCGGCGCGTAGAACGACATCAGCTGGCCGTGACCGGTGAAGCCGTTGACCATGTTGCACTGGTCGACCACGGGCGGCGGCGTGTGGATGAACTCGAGCCGCGTCGTCGACGGGATCTTGCGGATCGCGTCGATCCACGTCCGCACCCCGTACGAGTTGATCCGGCGGACGCCGCGCAGGTGCACGGTGACCGGGCGCGTGCCCAGCGCGGCGAGCGGCGACAGGTCCGCGTTCTCGTCGATCACGCCGCCGATCGTGACGTAGTCGCCCCCGTCTCGCTCGGAGATCTCCATCGTGAAGGTGTTCCGGCCTGGCGGCGAGGACACGCTCACGGCCCCGCTCCTCGCGGATCGGAGATGAAGATGTGGAACGACTTCGTCGCCTGGCGGAACCGCTTCATCGACAGCCGCAGGTCGATCAGCGTGATCACCTCGGTCTTGCGGCCCGGATCGATGTTGATCACGAACTTCGAGAGGCTCTGGAAGACGCGGTACAGGCCGATCCCGGCGCCGCCCGACGTGTCCGACAGCTGATCCGGACCCTTCACCAAGCAACGATTCAGGTAGCTGACGACGGTCTCCTGCGTCAGCGAGCCGAACGGATCGATCTGCGCGATCGCGATGTAGTCGCCGTCGCACGCGAACTGCAGCTCGCCCATCTCGTGGTCCTCGAGCACCACCGGCTCGCGGCGCGACTTCTTCGCGTACTTCGGCTCGCCCTCGGCGGTGCGCGGCGCGTTGTAGATCGCGTTGGTCACCAGCTCGTCGACGATCGTCTCGATCAGCTCGACGACGCGCTCGTTGCAGCCCAGCGCGATCGCGTAGTTCGCGACCTCCTGGATGTAGTCCTGCTTGAGCCGCGAGTCCTTGATCTTCACGATGTAGGGCTCGACGCCCCACAGCAGGTACTTCTGCAGGCCGAACAGATCCTGCCGCAGCAGCTTCTCGGCGGTGGTGATCAGCTCGTCGGGCTCGAGCGGCTCGTCGTTCTTCGCGATCACGTTGCGGAGGAACTTCCGGCTCGCCATCAGCGGCAGGTAGTCCTCGGTCGGCGCGGTCGAGTGCAGCACCAGCTTGGTGCGCGGGAATCGCTGCTCGCAGGTGTCGAACCGCTCGGCCCAGCGCGGATCGTCGCGCAGCGGCGGATCGTAGTTGATCATCATCAGGTCGAAGCCGTCGGCCTCGACCTTGACCAGCAGATCCTCCGTGTCGACCGCCGACGTGACCTCCGAGCCGGTGGCGGCCAGGGCACGTTCCGCGACGCGGCGGGCGCGCGGATCGGGGTCATAGAACAGGATGCGCTTCCCTCGCATGTCGCGGAGCTCACGCTAACACGCCGCGATGTAGGGAAGCCACCGCACCAACTGCCTGCGTCGCGGCTGTTGCACCGTCGCGGCGGCACTCCTTATGATCGGTCAGACATTGGCTGTACTCGACGACCAGGGCTCCGAGGAGGGGCCGGCGCCGATCGACGCGAGCTTGCACGGCGTCGTGCTGTGCGTCGACGACGAGCCGATGAACCTCGAGCTCCTCGAGCGGTCGCTCCGGCGCCGCTTCGAGGTGCTGGCGGCGTCCTCGCCCGAGCACGCGCTCGATCTGCTGCGCAGCCGCTCCGACATCGCGGTGGTGCTGTCCGACTTCCGGATGCCCGGGATGAACGGCGCCGAGCTGCTCGCCGCCGCGTCGCGGCTGCGGCCGGAGACCCGCCGCGTCCTCGTGACCGGCTACGCCGACGCCGACAACCTGATCGCCTCGATCAACAGCGGCCAGGTCCACTACGTGCTCCGCAAGCCGTGGAAGCACCAGGAGATGCACCAGCTGCTCGAGCAGATGATGCGCAGCTTCTACCTCGAGCGCGAGAACCGCCGGCTGATCGACGAGCTGCGCCAGACCAACGAGCGCCTCGAGACCAAGGAGCGGATGCTCGAGCGCACGCTGCGCGACCGCGGTCAGGACCTGACCAGCGCGAACCACGAGCTCGAGCGTGCCCAGCGCGAGCTCGAGGTGCTCAGCTACCGCGACGGCCTGACCGGCCTCTACAACCACCGCGCGTTCCACGAGCGGCTGCGCGAGGAGGTGGCGCGCGCCCAGCGCTACAGCCAGCCGATCAGCCTGCTGCTCACCGACATCGACGCGTTCGTGACCGTCAACCAGGAGCTCGGCTACCAGATCGGCGACGAGGTCCTCCGCCGGGTCGCGACCGTGATCGCCGCCGCGGAGTCCCCGGGACGTGTCCGCGCGTCGGACATCATCGCCCGCTACTCCGGCGAGGAGTTCGTCGTGCTGCTGCCCGAGACCAGCAAGGCGGGCGCGATCACCAAGGCCAACCGCCTGCGCGAGGCGGTCGCGCGCACGGAGTTCCCGGTCGGCCGCGCGCTGTCGCTGTCGATCGGCGTCGCGACCTTCCCCGAGGACGCGTCGACGCCCGACGCGCTGGTCCAGGCCGCGGAGTCCGCGCTGCGCGGCGCCAAGCGCCACGGCAAGAACCGCGTCCACTTCTTCAGCCGCGGCGAACAGCCGAGCAACGACCGCGAACCGACGTCGATGGTCCTGCCGTCCGAGCCGCCCGACGTCGATCGGTTCCGGCCGTACCACGAGCGGATGGGCGAGGTGATCGCGATCCTCCAGCGCGATCGCTCGGTGAGCTGCCTCTACGTCGACCTGACGCGGCTGCGCCGGGTCGAGTCCGAGTTCGGCGTCGCGCACCACGCCGAGCTCTACGACCGCGCCGGCGCGGCGCTCGACGAGCTGCGCGGTGATCTGCTGCGGATCGGCGACCTGGTGTGCCGCACCAACGACGACGACGCGTACATGGTGATCCTCTCGCCGCGCGAGCAGTCGAGCCAGGACGAGCTCGACCGCCTGTCCCTCCGCGTCGCCGAGGTGCTCGACACCGCGCTCGCCGGGCCGGTGCGCGAGCTGCTGCGCGACGCGCCCCGGCTGACCGTCGGCTCGGCGCGCGTGATCGGCAACTCGATGTTGCGCCCCGAGCGGCTGATCGCGCGGCTGATCTCCGAGGCCACCGACTCGGCCAAGCTCGCGCGCCAGCGCGCCGCGCTCAAGGACAAGGCGATCCTCCAGGACGTGATCCTCAACGACGGCCTCACGCCGGTGTACCAGCCGATCGTGCACATCGACAGCGGCGACATCTTCGGGTTCGAGGCGCTGACCCGCGGTCCGCGCCAGACCGCGATGGAGTCGCCGGCGACGCTGTTCTCGATCGCCGACGAGGTCGACCTCACCTTCGAGCTCGACCGCGCGTGCTTTCGCAACGCGCTGCGCGGCGCGATCGGCCTCGAGCCGGTCCACCGTCTGTTCGTCAACCTCCTGCCGCTCAGCTTCTACGACTCCGGGTTCATCGAGGTCGAGGTGAACAACCTGCTCGAGGCCGCGGCGCTGACGCCGTCGAACATCGTGTTCGAGATCACCGAGCGCCTCGCGATCGAGAACTTCACGTCGTTCCGCCGCGCCCTCGCGACCTTCACCTCGATGGGGTTCGGCGTCGCGATCGACGACGTCGGCACGCGGCACTCGAACCTCGAGACCGTGATGGCCCTGCGGCCGCACTTCATCAAGATCTCCGACGTGCTGACCCGCGGCGTCGCGCGGTCGACGGTCAAGCGCGAGATGCTGCGCTCGCTCGGCCACATCGCCGAGGCGATCGACGCCGTGATGGTCGCGGAGGGCATCGAGACCGCCGACGACCTGATGGTGCTCCACGACCTCGGCGTGAAGTACGGCCAGGGCTACTTCCTCGCGCGGCCCGGGCCGCCGTTCCCCCGGCTGCGCACCAGCGTGCGCCGCGCGATCCGCACGGTCGTGGAGAGCTCGCGCACGCCGATCGCGGCGCCGCCCGCCGACTACGACGAGCACGGCGAGGTCCGCGAGGCGCCGCCGCTGACGATGGACGGCGACGGCGACGACCTCGCGCGTGGCTCCGGCGAGCACTTCTTGCCCCGCGTGCTGCGCGAGGGCGGCCCGTCGCGCCGCCCGGCGTCGAGCGCGCCCCCGTTCCCGCTCCCGCCGCCCGCCGACGACGGCGACGGCGACAGCGACGGCGACGACGAGGCGTTCGAGGAGCACGCGCATCGCACCAGCCCACACGTGACCCCGTGGCGCCCGCTGCGCTCCGAGGACATGGGCGCCGAGCGCGACGAAGGCGCGCCGCTCTTGCGCAGCCTCCGGGCTCAGGATGGCACCGAGGCCGAAGACACGGGCCACGGCACGAAGCCCGGCAAGGGCGTCAATTAGCGGCCGGCCGATGTTAGGATAGGCGCACTCGCCATGACCATGGATCGGCAGAGCTTCCACAAGCTCCTGGCGTTCGGCATCGAGCGCGGCGTCTCGGACATCCACTTCGAGGTCGGCTATCCGCCGCACTATCGCCTCCACGGCGAGCTGCTCGGGGCGATCAAGGTGCCGCCGCTGACGGCGGGCGACACCGAGGGCATCGCCCAGATCATCCTCGAGGACCGCAAGTCCACCGTCGACTTCACGCGGCCGTTCGGCGAGATCGACGTGTCCTACGCGCTCGCGCAGCGCGGCCGGTTCCGCGCGTCGATCTTCCGGCAGCGCGGCTCGGTCGGCATCGTGATGCGGCTGATCCCGATCAACGTGCTGTCGCTCGAGCAGCTCAGCCTGCCGCCGGTGATCGGCGAGATCGCCGACACGCGGCGCGGCCTGCTGCTGGTCACCGGCGCGACCGGCAACGGCAAGACCACGACGATCTCCGCGATGATCCGCCACATCAACGAGACGCGGCACGCGCACGTCATCACGATCGAGGATCCGATCGAGTTCCTGCACGAGCCCGGCAAGTGCATGATCATCCAGCGCGAGCTCGGCACCGACACCGAGAGCTACAAGGACGCGCTGGTCGCCGCGCTCCGCCAGGATCCCGACGTGATCATGGTCGGCGAGATCCGCGACCGCGACACCGCGGCCACCGCGCTCAAGGCGGCCGAGACCGGCCACCTCGTGATCTCGGCGATCCACACCAACGACACGGTCTCGACGGTGCAGCGCTACATCGGCATGTTCGAGCCGGACGCGCAGGACGTGATCCGCGAGCGCCTCGGCGACTCGCTGCAGGCCGTGGTTTCGCTCCGGTTGCTCGCGGCCAAGGAAGGTCGCCGGCGCCTGCCCGCGGTGGAGATCCTCCGCGTCACGCGCACGATCCGCGACGCGATCCGCACCAACCGGCTCACCGAGATCCCCGAGATGATCCGCAAGGGCCGCGATCTCTACTCGATGCAGCTGTTCGACCAGCACCTCGTCGAGCTGGTGAACAGCGGCCTGGTGACGATGGAGACCGCGGTCTACGCCGCGACGAATCCCGAAGAGTTCGAGCGCCAGCTCCGGATGGAATAGCGCCGCGCTGAGCCCGCCGAAACTGGCGTGAGACAGCGGCTGGCGCGTTCGGTTGCAGACTATTTCTTCGCGTAAGTACGCGGATGTAGTCGCAATATTTCCGGAACCGGCGGGCGAGTCCGCTGTCTCAACCTCCGAACGCCGTCGTCATCGCGCGATGAAGACGGCCGGCAACCGAAACCCGATCGGTGCCCGCACGCAGCCCACGCTGCGACCGGCATCGCCATGCCCAGGAGATCACCATGTCCGTGCTCACGACCGTCCAGACTCACCCGCCGTCGTCCACCACCACCACCTCGACCCGCGCGGTCGAGGTCGTCGCCAGCTTTGGCGGCAGCGTCGTCGGCGTCCGCCACGTGGCCGACCCCAAGAGCGGCGCGACCCGCGCGGTCACCAAGGTGATGATGGGCGTCGGCGCGAGCCTGCTCGCGGCCTCGGCCCTCGCGTTCGGTTACGCGCAGAGCGTCGCGTCGGACAACGCCGCCGCGGCCAAGGCGTGGCGCGACGCGAAGAAGCCGTCGTGGGGGTTCCGTCCCGAGATGCTGCCGCGCTCGCTCGACGGCCTGATGTTCGGTGGCTCGGCGTTCGGCATGGCCGCGCTGGTGTGGGGCCTGTCGCGCCGCAAGCACGAGCAGCGCCCGTCGCGCGTCCGCGTCGGCTCGGGCGCTCACGTCGACTTCTCGACCGAGGCGGCGCCGTCGTTCGATCTCGTCGCGCCGGCCGGCAACGGCTTCGTCTGCAACCTCGTCGACGGCATGACCGGTGACGTCACCGTCGGCGGCGAGACCCGCCCGCTCACCCTCGGCCCGGTCGCGATGACCGCGGACACCCGCCTCCGCGTCCAGCTCGGCGCGACCACGTTCCACGTCGCGTCCGTGCCGGCGCCGGCCCAGGCCGCGCCCGCGGCGATGTTCCTCCAGCGCCGCCCGCTCGCGTTCATCGCCGCCTCGGCGATCTTCCACCTCGGCGCGGTGATGTTCCTCCGCAACATGCCGAGCGACCTCGACACCGCGAACGGTGGCGACGACTCGTCCGAGATCATCCAGCTGACCGGCGAGACCGTGTCGGTCGAGGACACGCTCCCCGAGGTGGTCGTCGAGACCGGCACCGCCGGCCTCCAGGGCGAGGCGAGCGAGGACAGCTCGCGGATGGCGATGGAGTCGGGCAAGTCGGGCACGGACAAGCCGAGCTCGAACCCCGGCGACCGCAAGGTCAAGGACGACGGCGTCCCGCCGTCGATCGCTCGCCAGCGCGCGGTGGCGGCGGCCGAGATCGCCGGCATCCTCGGCTCGGAGGCGATGCGGCAGCCCGAGATGTTCGCGGCGATGACCGGCACCGCCGACATCACCTCGCAGTACGACGACGCCGACATCTATTCGTGGCGTGGCCCCGGCGACGGCGACGACTCGGGCCCGTTCGGCCACGGCGCCGATGGCACGGGCCCGGGCGGTGGTGGTCGCGACATGGACTCGATGAAGACCGGCGCGTACAAGACGATCGGTGACGGCGAGGAGACCGGCGACGGCAAGTGCCTCCTCGGCAAGTGCGATGGCACGGGTGACGACCTGCGCGACCGCGAGAGCGCCGTCCCCGACCCCACGACCCGCCTGGGCAAGCCGACGTGCAAGGGCGACGCGGGCTGTGACAAGGACCTCATCCGCCGCAAGATCAAGGAGCACGCCAAGAAGTTCGCGTACTGCTACGAGAAGGAGCTCGGCGCGAACCCGACGCTCGAGGGCACGGTCGACACGCTGTTCATGGTGAGCCCGAACGGCAAGGTGACCGAGGTGACCGCGACGGGTGTGAGCAAGGCCGTGTCGAGCTGCGTCGAGACGGTGATCGAGAACATCGCGTTCCCGAAGTTCGAGCTCCCCTTCCAGGTCAGCTACCCGTTCCACATGCACAAGTCGGGTTCGTGAGCTGACCCGCTGAGTCGTTCCGCCGCGGCGGCCCGTCGAGAGACGAGGCCGCCGTTGGCATTTCTACTTCAGGCGCTCGACGATCTCGTCGCGGCTCGCCACGCCCTTGTCGACGAGCAGCGCGAGCACCTTGCGCAGCACGGCCTCGTCGCGCTGGACCAGCGCCTCGAGCCGCGACACGCGCTGCTGCAGCGCCTGGATCTCGGCGTCGCGCGCGGACCGGTTGCCGAGCGGCTCGACGCCGCCGAGCGCGGTCGCGTTCTGGACGAGCTCCATCTTCTCCTTCGGGCCGGTGTCGAGCTCGATCGCGTGGCTGCGCATCGTCTGGCGCGCCGGCCGCCCGGTCTGGCGGAGCTGGGAGCCGGCGAACCCGCGGCCGTAGTAGCGCGCGATCGCCCGCTCGATCGCCCGCGGGCCGGCCAGGTGCGGCCGGACGTTGAGCCGGGTCCGGATCTGCAGCTCGTCGGTGATGCCGAGGTTGGTCGGATCGGCCATCGCGACGTCGAGGAACTTCAGCTGCACGCCGAACGGCATGATGCTGTGGTGCTCGCACAGCTCGCCGGGCACGAGATCGCACACCGCCTGCGTCACCTCGATCGCGTCGAGGTCGACCGCGGGGATCGCGAGCTGGCGGCTGAGCGCGTCGACGAGGACGTGCTCCTCGATCAGCTTCATCTCGATCAGCAGCCGGCCGAGCGGGCCGCCCCACCGCTGCTGTTCGATCAGCGCGGCGCGCAGCCGCGTCTCGTCGAGCACTCCCTCCGCGATCAGGATCTCGCCGAGCTTCTTGCGGGCCATCGCGACGATAGTCGCACAGCTCTAATCCACGGTCTCTCGCGCCGAAGCCTGGAGGATCACCATCACGCGCGCCGCGTCGACGGGCGCCGTCGTCCCCGCCATCTCCGGCATCGACGACACGCGATCGAACTGCGCCGCGAGATAGCCGCGGACGCCGAAGTCGCGGACCCGAGACGCGCCGCGCGGGATCAGGTCGCGCCACAGCGCGATCGTCGCCGTGCGCTGGCGGCCGACGTCGTCGAGCCCGTCGATCGTGCGCGTCCAGTCGACGCGCCCGGCGAGGCCGGTGCGGCCCTTGACCGTGGCGTAGGCCCAGATCCCGCCGGTGAGCGCCTTGATGTCGTCGACCTCCCCGACGCCCCACGCGTTCACCATCTCGGCGCCGGCGCCGTAGCGCGGGCTGTCGATCGTCAGCGCGGTGCCGACGCGGTGGCTGCGTGCGCGCTCGACGCCGGTGGTGCCGCCGCGGCCGTAGAAGTGCGCGGTGACCACGGTGTCGCCGGGGAGCTTCGGCATCCGCATGCTGAGGATCGCCGCCAGGTTCTTGTCGCGGTTCAGCTCGGGGCGCGTGCTGCCCTCGCCGTTGGTGACCGCGACCTGGAGCCGCAGCATCTTGAACGTCATCACCGCGGCGAGGCCGAGATCGGAGTGCTCGATCAGATGCGCGTGCTCCGCCGCGGTCGGCGCGAGCGCGCGCAGCTCGTAGCCGCTCTCGACCGCCTCGATCCACGGCTCCGGAATGAGCCCGCCGCGGAGCTCGAAGCTGGGTCGGCTGCGGGGCTTCCGCGTCTCGTGCCACGCGCCCCACGCGCGCTTGGCGCGCACCGTCAACGCGTCGTCGCCCTCGAGCTCCGCGCCCGGGACCTCGGGCGCCGGGATCGGCCGCACCGTCTCGAGCCGCAGCTCCGCGGACACCGTGCCGCCGTAGTCGAGGCGCGTGCCCACCTCGGCGCGGTCGATGTCGAACTTCGTCATCCGGCCGTCGTCGGTGCGCGTGTACGTGCCGCCGCCGAACAGCTCTGCGTCGATCGCGACGTACACCCCGAGCTCCTCGTCCGCCTCGTTCGTGGGGTACGGCTCATCGCCGGTATCCACGTACGTCCCGGTGTTGGGGTCGAAGACCTGCTCCGCGTCAGCGCGGGCGGCGAGGGAGATCAGAAGACACGACGACCACGCCGCGACCGGAAAGGGACGCATCGAAAAACTCCACCAAAGGTTCTGGTGGGGCAGTACGTCCAAGGCGGCTTTCGGATCTACCCGCTGTTACGGCTCGACGACCGTCGCCTCGCCGGTGGTCGCCAGCGTCCCCAGGAACTCGGCGCTCTGCACCTCCGCGGCCGGGACGTCGAACACGACGAAGTGGCCGTCGTTCGATCCCACGGCCTCGTACTGGAGCAGCACCACCGTCGTGCCATCGAGGTTGCCGGTCACGGGCGCCTCGAGCACCTCGTGGTCGTACAGCGCGAACCCGGGCACCTCTTGCACCACGGGGCCGACCATGTTGCCGCCGATCGACACGGCGAGCGCCTCGATCGCGAGCGGCGGGGTGAAGCTGTCGATCAGCCCCTCGGTCTGGAAGATCGGCCGCGGTGGCAGGCGCACGGTGCCGTCCCCGTCGGGATCGATCGCGGGCTCGCGCGCGAGCATCGGGCCGAAGTTCGCGGGATCCGATCGCTCGATCCACGTCTGCAGGAGCGCGAGGGTCGGGCTGAACTCGTCGAGGGGCTCGTCGCGGATCAGCGCGCCCACGATCTGCGTGATGTCGAGCGGCTCGGTCTTGTGCAGCATCGAGATGTAGAGCAGCCCGCCGGCGCCGCTGAGCACGGCGCCCTTCATCCGCGGCTCGTACGCGACGAACGGCGGGCCGGTCAGCCCGCCCTGCGAGTGGCCGAAGAAGTACATCTTGTCGTCGTCGAACTCGATGTGGCGGCCCGGATCGCCGGACTTCGCGTCGGCCGGCTCGTCGAAGTCGAAGTCCATCGCGACGCGGACCAGCGAGAAGTTGTCGGCGGCGCCCTGGATCGTGTTCTCGCGCGCGGCGAGCGGGTTCTGGAAGTTGAAGAACGAGATCTCGGGCGACGCGCCCGGGTTGCGCGGCCCGTGGAGCACCTGGTCGATCGACATCACGGCGATCCCCTGGGCCGCGAGCCGGCGCGCGGTGCCGTCGTTGTTGTAGGAGTGGAAGCTGCCGCCGGTGCCGTGCGCGTAGAGCGCGATCGGCCAGCCGTTCGTAGGCATCTCGCCGGCCGGCACCGTGAACGACATCCGCATCGACTCCGAGCGCTGGACGATCGGCAGGCCATCGTCGTCGTACTCGATCTCGCCGCCCGACGAGGTGTACGGCACGTTGCCGGACTGGAAGTTCGGGCCGAGGTACGTCGCGTCGTAGATCCGGTAGTCGTCGCTCGCGCTGATCAGCGTGATGTTGGTCGCCGCCGGCGACGGCCGCTGCCACACGCGCTCGCGCAGGTCGGCCATGACGCCGGTCGCGTGCTGCGTGGTGAACACGGCCGCGGTCACGACGTCGGCGCGCTCGTCGCCGCCGGCCTCGTCGAGCCAGGCGAGCAGGGGCTGCGTCACCGCCTGGGCGCGCAGCAGATCCATGTTGGTGAGCGGCGCGTCGCCGGTGATCGCCAGCCAGTCGGCGCCGGCGACCACGGGATCGCCGTCGGCGCCGTGGACCCGCGACGTCACGACCATCGCGTACGTCCGGCCCTCCGCGAGCGGGAACCCCGGGTAGGGCAGCACGCCGAGCCAGTTGGTGCCGATCGTCTCGCCCGCGTCGGGCTCGAACCGGAACCGCAGCGGCCAGCGCGCGCCGCGATCGGGCGAGTCCGCGTCGACGTCGACGAGGTAGACCGACGCGCTCTCCTCGCGCGCGGCGTCGGCCGTCGCCGGCAGGGTCGCGGGATCGATCGCGGCGTCGAACCGCGCGAAGATCGCCGCGTTGAGGCCGAACCCGTCGAGCCGCGAGTCCATCGTGTCGAGGTAGTCCTCGACCAGCGCGCTCGGCCGCGGGTACAGCGACAGATCGAGGCCGTTGTCGTCGAGCCAGAAGTTCGACGGGAACGGCATCGCGAAGAAGTCCGCGTCGGCGGCGAGCGCGCCGCCCCGCGGCACGACGAACTGCGCCGTGGTCGGCGAGCCGTCGTCGCAAGCGGGGACGAGCAGCAGGAGCGGGAGAAGTCGAGTGGGGCGCATGGGTGCTCAGAAGCGGAACGAGAGGCCCAGCATCAGCACACCCGATGCGGCGAGTCCCCCGGCGGCTCCGAGCAGAGGGTATCCCACATCCACGTCGTCCTCGCGCGTGAAGTAGGCGCCCGCGCCCGCGGCGACCAGCGCCACGCCGAGCACCGCGAGCGAGGCGCGCCGCAGCGTGCGGGCGTGATGCTTCCCACGGCCGCGCGCCGCCCCGATCGCCGCGCCCACGCCGGGGTCGCCGGCGTCGATCAGGCCCATCGTCGCGAGGGTCGCCTGCGACGCGACGTCGTCGACGGTGCACGCCGCGCAGGTCTCGCTGACCTGCTGGAGCACGCGGCCGGTTGCCGCCTCGAGCAGCGTGATCGTGTAGCGATACGACTCGCCGGCGCCGGTGAGGCCCGCGGTGACCACCCACTCGACGCCGGCTTGCACGCCGACCTCGGCGAGGCAGGCGCCGACGAGGCACGACACGCTCCACGCCGTCGACGCCAGCTGCTCCTTCATCCGGACCTGCGGCGCAGGCGTGATCCCGGTCGCGCTCTCGAGGCCCTCCTCGATCGCCTCGCCGAACCGCGCGACCACCACGTCGCTGACGCCGTCGCCGCGCACGTCGAGCACGCCCACGACGCGCTCGGCCCGGGCCGCGCCCGCCGAGGTCACCACCGCCGCCGCCGCGAGGGCCACGGCGCGGGCGATCACGCCTCGTCCACCTGGGCGATGAACCGCTTCATCAGGCCGTCGATCATCAGGTTGCGGTCCGTCGACTGGTACTTGCCGTCGCGCCAACCGGTCTGGATCTCGTCGAACTTCTTCCTGGTCTCGCCGATCGCCGTGCGGTACCCGCCGACCTTCTTGATCACGTCCTTCTGGTTACGGATCAAGAACGCCAGCATCGAGGCGGCGCCCGCGACCCCGAGGATGAGGCCGAGCGGCCCGCCGAGCGCGTAGCGCAGGCCGAACCGCAGCGCGACCGCGAGGCCCGCGCCGATCGCGACCTTCTTGGTCCCCGTGCCATCGACCACCGAGTCCTTGGCCAGCGCGAACGCCGTCTGGCCGCTGGCGATCAGCAACGCGATGAAGTTGCCCTTCCGCGTCGTCCAGCCGCGCTCGTAGTACTCCTTGATCGCGGTCTTGAGGAACGCGTCCCAATCGAGGTAGATGCTGGCGTCGGCGTTGCCTGCTGCCTCGGGCGTGGTCACGGTCGGGATGATAGCATTCGATCTATGCGTCGACGCCAAGTGGGCTGCGCCCCCTCCCCTCCGGCCGAGCCGGTGGGGTCCCCTCCCCGCTCGGCTCGCCTCGCTCGCCGGGCCCTCGCATGGTCTCTCCTCGCCGCGACGCTGATCGTCGCGCGTGACGCCCGCGCCGATCTCGACAGCGGCCGCGCCAAGCTGTGGGCCGGCGACTACGCCGGCGCGATCACGGATCTGTCGAAGGTGACCGGCGCCGACAAGGGCGCCGCGAAGATCCTGCAGGCCGAGGCGCAGCTCCTGCTCGGCAGCTACGCCGACGCGGAGGCCACCGCCAGCAGCCAGCTCAAGGACAAGGACGCGGCCGTGGTCGCGAGCGCGAAGGTGATGCTGTCGCGGATCCACCACGACACCGGCCGGCTCGACGAGGCGAAGAAGGACGTCGAGGCGCTGGTCAAGGCGTCGCCCACGAACCTGGCCGCGCGCTACCAGCTCGGCCTCGCGTACCAGGACTCCGGCGACGGCAAGGCGGCCCGGATCCTGTGGAAGTCGTTCATGGACGACTTCGACAACGGGTTGATCGATCCGGAGAGCGCCGACGCCGAGACGCTGTTCTACCTCGCCGAGGCGGCGCGGCTGACCTCGCAGTTCGACTTCGCCAACGACTCCTACCGCGAGTCGTTGCACCTCGCGCCGCAGTACGCGCGCGCCGGCATCGCGTGGGCGTACCTGTTCCTGCAGAAGTACGCGAGCGACCCCGCGTCGCAGACGCTCGAGGAGGTGTTCGCGCAGAACCCCACCGATCCGGACGCGCACGCCGCGATGGCGGCGGTGATCCTCGAGGGCCGGTACGACCTCGCCGCCGTGCGCCACCACCTCGACGCCGCGTTCTCGCTGAACCCCAAGAACCAGAAGGCGCTGCTGGTCCGCGGCTCGATCGAGATCGACCAGAACCAGTGGGACGCCGCGCGCGCCACGCTCGACGAGGTCCTCGCGGTCAACCCGAAGTCCACCGAGGCGCTCGCGATGGAGGCCACGATCTCGTGGCTGCGCGACGACACCAAGGCCTACGACGACCTGCGCAAGCAGGTGTTCGCGATCAACGACGAGTACGCCCAGTTCTACCGCGTGGTCGCCCGCTCGGCGGTGCGCGAGCACCGCTACAAGGAGGCGATCGAGCTCGAGAAGGAGGCGGTCAAGCTGCAGCCGGACTACTTCGAGGCGATGGCCGGCGTGGGCGAGGGCTACCTGCGCCTCGGCGAGGAGAAGGAGGGCCTCAAGTGGCTGGAGAAGGCGTGGGCCGGCGACGAGTACAACGTCCGCACCAAGAACACGCTCGACCTGTTCGACGAGACGATCCCCAACGACTACAAGTTCGTCACCTCGAAGAGCTTCAAGACCCGCTACTTCACCGCCGAGCAGAAGGTGCTCACGCGCTACATCGAGCCGGTGATGGAGAAGGCGTTCGCGGACATGGCGAAGCGCTACGGGTACTCGCCGAAGACGCCCGTCGTCCTCGAGCTGTACGCCGATCCCACCGACTACTCGGTACGCACGGTCGGCCTGCCCAACCTCGGCGCGCTCGGCGTGTGCTTCGGCCAGGTGATCACCGCGCTGTCGCCGTCGGTCGGTGATCTCAACTGGGGCATGGTGCTGTGGCACGAGCTCGGCCACGTGTTCGCGATCCAGCTGTCGAACCAGCGCGTGCCGCGGTGGTTCACCGAGGGGCTCAGCGAGTACGAGACGATGCTCGCGCGCCCGGAGTGGCGCCGCGAGAACGACGCCGACCTGTACGGCGCGGTCTACGAGGGCACGCTGCCGTCGGTGTCGGCGCTCAACTACGAGTTCATGTCGCCGGACCCGAACGCGGTCGTGGTCGCGTACTACCTGTCGTCGGTCACGATCGAGTACATCGCGAACACGTACGGGTTCGACAAGATCGTCGAGGCGTTGAAGCTGTTCGGCAAGGGCAAGGAGAGCGACGAGGTCGTCCAGACGATCACCGGCCGCACGATCGCCGAGTTCGACACCGACTTCCGCGCCTACCTCGACCTCCGGCTCGCGCCGTACAAGGGCACGTTCCACCTGCCCAACCGCGGCTACGAGGACGTCGTCAAGCTCGAGATCGCCGTCGACGCCGCGCCGCAGGACGCCGCGCGCCACGCGGCGCTCGCCCTCGGCTACTACTACGCGGGCGAGGCCGACGGCGCGCAGGCCAGCGCGCAGGCCGCGCTCGCGATCGACGACAAGAACGCGATCGCGCGCTACATCATGGCGGAGATCGAGGTCGGCATGGACCTCGGCGTCGCGGCCAAGCGCTACCAGGGCATGGTCGAGGACGGCATCGACAACTTCGACATCCGCGTCCGGCTCGCGCAGATCGCGATGGAGGGCGGCGACACCGCCACCGCCGAGCAGCAGCTCAACGCCGCCAAGGCGCTCGACCCCGAGCGCAGCTACCCGTACCAGGAGCTGGCGTCGCTCTACCAGGGCCAGGGCAAGACCGACGAGGCGCTCGCGCAGCTCGAGCAGTACGCGTACCTCGAGCAGATGCAGCTCAGTCCGGCCAAGGAGCTGGTCGCCGGCTACGCCAAGAAGGCCAACTGGGCGAAGGTCCGCACGTTCGGCGAGCTCGCGATCTACATCAACCCGTTCGACGCCGAGATCCTGCTGTCGCTCGGCCAGGCCTACATCGAGCTCGGCGACGGCAAGCAGTCGCTCTACACCTACGACACCGCGCTCGCGACCTCACCGCCGCTGCGCCGCCCCGCGCTCGCGCACCTCGGCCGCGCCCGCGCCTACCAGGCGCTCAAGGACAAGGCGAAGGCCAAGGCCGCCGTGAAGGAGGCGCTCAAGACCGAGCCGGAGAACCGCGACGCGCTCGATCTCTGGGACGCGCTGAAGTAGCCGTCACGGTCGTGCCTGTTCCGCTGACCGAACAACATCCGACCTGGCGACAATCCATGCCCGGTCGACGGCCCGGGCCCATCCAGTCGCGATGTCTTGCGGGTCACCGAAACGTCGTAGGCGCCGCCGTTGCCACGCTTCGCTCGGGAAACGGCCTGCGGGCCACGGTGAGACTTCAAGGCGATGCCAGCACAATCAGGCCGCGGTGGGAATCGGCGACGTAGATCCGTTCTTCCTCCGGGTGAACATCCACACCGAGCGCGCCCTCGAAGAATGACGACCCGTACTTGCCGTCGATACCGTTCCACGTCTGATAGTGAGCGATCTCTACCGGCGCGAACGGGTCTGTCAAATCAAGAACCCTCAATCCATCCTGATAGTAGGCTACAAATCCGAGCTCGCTAACGGCCATAACATTGTGGATCGAAACACTGTCGCGAGTCTCCCAGCGGGCCAACTCAGCGAGGAAGGTAGGACTTCCTTCGGTAACGTCGAGCACCTGCAGGTGATGGCCATTCCCCTCGCCCCCCAGCAACGCAATGGTGCGGCCACCCACCTCCGTTACCCACACTGAGTGACTCTGAGTTGTCTCGAAAATTCCCACTCGTTTCGGCGCCGCAGGATTTGAGACGTCGAGAATCTCCAGATCATGGCCAAAGTGACATAGATATGCGCGATCTCCGCGAACATAGAGATCGTGAAGGTAGTAGATCTCCGGGACCTGTCCCAAGGAGAGACGGATAGGGACGCGTGGATCAGTGATATCCCAAATATCAACTCCATACGTTTCGTTCGCCAAGTACGCGCGTCCGTCATCAACAAAAAGCGTGTGCACCGACGGTGACGACGGCGGAGCCATCGTCGCCACGACGGCGGGGTCGGAGGGATCAGTAACCTCGACAACTACAACACCGCGTTGATCGGACGCCAACAACGCATAGAGAGTCTCGTTGGGCCCCTCCGCTAACTTCACATCGTTCCAGCTCTCGGTATGCGGCCCTAACGTGGGGACATGCGCCACCTCAACGATCGAGTCAGGATTCCTAACATCCAGGATTCGGAGTCCGTCCGCGTATCTGGCCAGGAACGCGAAACCGTCCCGGGCCCGAACATTCATTGTCTTGCCCCAAGTGCAATCGTCGACCGGCCATGGTCCGTACTCGCCAAGCAGCGTCAACTCAGTCGAGCGCGCCTCAGGCAACGTCTCGAACTTGTACCCCGCGACAGAACCAACTGCGCAGTCATCACCGTTGCAGATTGCAGCATGGCCGCTGACCAGGCCATCGTCACTCAGCGAACACAGGGTTAATGCTGACAGCGAGTTGGCCGGACCAGCCGAATGACGCACGAGAACGCCGTCACTTGTGATGGTTACTGCGCTAGTGTCGGCCCCCCCCCATCGGGCAACGCCGCCCCCGAACAATTGGGGCTCCAACCGAAGAACATCGACGCCTAGATAGTTGATTGTCGGGTCAACCTCGAGCCGCCATATCCCTCGCAGGGTCTCCGCATTCGCGGACTCGAAGCTCCCGTCATCGCACCCATCGCTTGGAAATTCGGCAGCGGTGGCAAACCTCGTCTCAGAATCGGCGGGATTCCATGGACACGCCAAGGAAGCGCCGTCTCCCACGGCCGGATTGAGGTCATCGCCACATGCTAGAAAGGCCAGAGGCAAGCACGATAGAATCTGACTAGGTGACCGCATTTTCAGACTAACTATCAAGGGACCCAGAAGACGTCAGGGAGCACCGAGTCATAGACATCGGGAGTATAATCTGGGGGATCCGGGAGTGGAGCGTTGGTGGGATCCTTACGCTCCTCACATACTGCGATGGCTGGAGGCGGGACCGGATCTTCGTCTTCCTGTCCGGGAATCGGGCAGGTTCCATGGAAGCCGGGGCACGTCGTGCGGTGCTCGGAATCAGCAGGCGTGCTCGGCATCGGAATCCGGTAACCATCGAGTAGACACTGCCAACTGAAGGTTACACACTCCTGCTCACAACGTACGTTTCCTTCGAGAAACCCTGTTGATCGCGTCCACACCAGCGCGTCGCACCAAAGCTTTACGCCCTTGCACAAGATGGGCTGCGCTGGGAGGGACAAAGATGTCGAGTGAGCAGAAGATCCGATCGGGTACTGCGGATCGAGATATGAGGCGACAATCCCGGACGACGGGTCGGCCTGCAGGACCGTTGCACTCAGCGGGTCGTAGTAGCCGGATGGCGTCAGGACCAGTGGTGGCCGGAGCGAGGTGGCGCTGTCGTTCCAAGCAGTGAGGTCGACGTCGTACTGGTTCATCGAGTCCGCGCCGCGAAGAGGCTGGTAGATGCTACTTCCGGTGAGTACTTGGTCCCAGCCGAAGGCGTCGGGCTGGAGAGCCCAGACGCGGGTGGATTCACCCGAGGTCGGCCACGTCCACAGCTCGTAGACTCGGTTGTCGGCGTCGGAGTGAAAATACCGGCGGGTCGTGGTCACCGAGGGGTAGTCGACCTGATAGTAGGCAATCGGGCGATCCCCGCTCCAGAAGAAGTCGAAGAGGGAGTAGGTCGACGACGAGGAGATGTTCGGTGTGTGCTTCACCTCGATGAGCTGGTCGCGGAGGTTGTAGTAGTAGAAGTACTGCGACTCGACGCCGTTGATCACGTAGCTCTTGAACACGCGGCGGCCTTTGTGGTCGTACGCGTTGGTCAGCGTGTACGTGTACCAGGTGCTGCTGATCTTCTTCTTGCCGGTGATCTGACGGACGAGCTTGCGTCCCTCGTACGAGTAGCTGCGCGCGTCGTGGCTGTAAGACGTGGAGTCATCGGAGGTTCGGTTGCCGCGATCGTCCCAGCCAAAGTTGGTGGTGCCGGTTGACGGCGACGTGGTGAAGTAGCCGATCTGGTCCTTCCCAGCCTTCAGTGTGTACGAGTACGTGTAGGTCCCGTAGCCCGAGTTGTAGTGGAGGAGCTGCGTGCGGTCGTTGCTCGCGGTGTATGGAGGCGAGCCGTTGAGGTTGTTGCGCAGGTTTGGTGAGGTCGTCGGGCAGGCGCCGCTGACAGCGGCGTCGCACACCACGCGGTCGAGCCAGTCGTACGTGTAGTGGCTGTCGATGGTGGTGCTGTAGGCGAGGTCGTAGTTTCTGAAGGTGGTGCGGCCCTTGGCGTCCTCGGAATAGTCGAGTTTGCTGTACTGCACGGGCGTGCCGTTCTGGAGGTACACGAGAGACGGGCGATAGGCCTTGTTGAAGACGAACGCCGTCTCGAGCTTGTTGCTGGAGGGTTTCTCGTTGCGGTGGCGGTAGTAGTAGACCGGGCCGAACGGGTAACGTTCAAACCTGTCCGCGATGTAGACGTAGCCGTCGGAGAGCGTCTCGAGCTCGTCAGTGTCGCTGTTCTCTCCGGTGCTGCCCCACTCCGTGTAGTTCATCGAGCCGGACGGGGCCGTCCAGTAGATCGCGTTCCCGTTCTTGTCCCAGGAATACGTCTGTTCCGCCGTGCGGCTGGAGTCGTCCTGGATCCATTCGTTGATCGTGCGGCCTGCGGCGTCGTAGCCGTAGAACACCTCCTGGTTGAGCGCGTTGTCGCCGTAGGACGCGCTGCACAGGAGTGTCGACTTCACGTACGCGAGGCGACCAGAGGCGAGCGCGCAGGAGGCACCGCCGGGACAGCTCACGGGAGGCGCGTCGTAGACGTACTCCACCTCCACGGGCTGGCCTGCGCCGCAGTTCTCGCTGCCGTAGTCCTCGGTGAGCCGCCGGTCCAGGTTGTCGTAGGTGAACGAGTGAGAGACCTCGCCGGCGAGACCGTCAGCTTCGACCTTCGTGACCATGCGGCTCGCGGCGTCGAACACGAACAGCGTGGTGCCGGAGTCGGGGCTCACGGTCTTGACCTTGCGGCCGAGGTCGTCCGAGATCGTCTCGAGCGACTTGCCGTCGTCGTCCTCGACCTCGATCGGTCGGCCGAGCTGTGCTGCGTAGGACGAGTCCCACTCGTCCGACGTGCTCACGGTCTTGAACAGGTCGACGGTGTCCTCGCGATCGAGCGCGTCATACGTCCACGTCGTCTTGCCCAGGCTGTTTTCGTGGTCGACCTGAGCAAGCAAGCCATCGGCGTTGTAGGTGTAGGACCGGTTCTTGGACTTGTCCACGGGGTTGATGTCCGTCGCGAGTTGCATTCCATCGTGGTAGGTGAACCAGTACTCGCGTTGGACGCTGCCGCCCGCGTCCTTGTAGACGATCGACATGAGCTGGTCGGTTGCGGTCGTCACGTCGAGATACGAGTACTCGATGTTCTCTCCGGCACTGGACGTCGTGCAGTCGTCCCGTTCCTTGACCTTCGAGAGCCGGCCCTTGGAATCGTACTCGCGGTGCTCGCAGTTGCCGAGCGGCCTTTGGGTCTTGGTCAGCCGGAACCACTCGTCGTACGTGTAGGTCGTCGTGAGGTCGCTGCCGTCCGAGGTCGTGCACGAGGTCTGGCCGGCCATCGCGACGCGCTGCGTGGTGACGAGCGCCGCGAACGAGCTGAACGTGGAGCAGGTGAACGTGCCGTCCGGGTCCTGCTGGCTTGCCGCGTTGCCCCGGTTGTCATACGCGTCGAGGGTCGTGACGAGATAGTTCGTCGCGTCCTTCTTGCGCTTGATCTCCTTGCGGTAGTCGTTCTTGAACACGTCCGAGGAGGTCCAGTACGTGTAGTCGGTCACGTCGTTGGAGCCACTCAAGGGTCCGTCGAGCTGCGTCATCCGCCCCTTGGAGTCGTACGTGTACGCGGTCGTGTAGGAGTAGGAGACGGTGGCGCCGCTGGCGTCGAGCGTGAAGCCGAGGTCCTGGCGGCTGCCGAGCAAGCCGTCGCTGTTCCACGTGTAGAGCGTCCGAGCGCAGTCCGTCGTCGTGCTCGCGTCGCAGCTGTAACTGCCGCCGGCCTTGAGCTCGCTGACGCGCCGAACCTCGGTGACGCGACCGGGGAAGCTCGAGTTGCCGTAGAACGTCCAGGTCTTCTGACCGCCAGCGTTCGTCGGATCGGAGTCGGTGTCGCCGCGAGCGCTGAGCGTGACGAGCCCGTCGGAGTTGCGCTGGAAGCTGGTCCAGGTGCCGTCGGCTTGCTCGATGCCGGCGAGGTCTGGTGTCGAGCCCCAGTCGTACTCGGTCGTCTCCGCGCAGGCGCCGGTGCAGGCGGTGGCGGGCAGCGGCGCGACGGTGTCGATGAGGTGCTCGTCGGGCGTGGTCAGCTGCAGGCAGCGCGCGGCTCGGTAACACACGCCGGTCTTCGATGCCGCGAAGTTGGTCTCGCCGCCGCAGAGGTGATCGGAGCCGCAGTCGCTGTCCGCGTCGCAGGTGGTTGTGCCGATGCGATTGAAGTAGACGAGGCTTCCGCCGGAGCAGGTTCCACGCGTCGAGCCGTACTCGAATCCGAGATCCCCGAGCGCGGTCGTCGAGCGCACCACCGTGCCGGGCGTCGAGGACAGGTAGCCAAGCGCCAGCTCCTGCACCGGACTACCGCCGACGGGCCCCGGTGTCGAGACGGTCGTCAGGTAGCCACTCGAGTACGCCATCGTGTGGCGCGTCGTGCTCGAGATCGTGACCGAGGTCGGGTTGCTGCTGCCGTCGTAGGCGTAGACGACATCGACCCGCGTCGTCGCCGTGCCCGTATCCACGGTCTGGTAGTTGACGCCGGTGACGACCGAGCCGGTGTAGACGAACACGAGCTGCTTCTTGCCGCTCGCGTCGACGACCTTGTCGACCTACCCGGAGCCGTTGTACGTGATGGTCAGCTGGTTCGGCGTCGCGAGGCTGTCCTTGATCGCGACGAGCTTGCCGGTTGGCGACGACCAGTTGTAGACGTAGATGGTTCCGGTCAGCGACCGCAGCTCCCAGTGGAACGGTGAGCTGGTCGACTGCCGGAGGTAGTCGACGTGGTAGCCCTCCTGCGCCAGGTAGTAGTCATAGCCGCCCGACGTGCTGTCGAACTGGAACATGACATCGCGACCGTCGGTGGTGTGGACGACCACCTGATCGGGGTTGGGCGTCGTGTTGCGATCCAGCCAGGAGGCGAAGTTGTGTCCCCAGTGGGGGCCGAGCGGCTTGCGGTAGGCGGGCGCGCCGCCGCCTGGCTCGTAGCCGCTCATGAAGAATCGATGGAAGGTCAGGGGCGGCCCGTACGGCACCGACGGCGCGACGTCGGGCGGCAGCGCGTAGGTGATGGCGCCGGTCGAGGGCGAGACCTCGCCGGTGATCGCGCTGCCCAGCGGGTTCTGCGAAGCTCCCGTGATCCCGGCGGGATTGCAACCCTCGTCCGTCATGAGGTTGCTGTTGTTGTCGAGGCCGTCGCCGCAGATCTCACCGGCGAGCGCAGCGCGCGACGCAGCGGCAAGGAGCACGAGCGTGAGCGCGAGGCGCCACATGTCAGACCTCCTCTCGGAACGATGCGACCACGCGCGTGACGAGCTCGTCGTGCGACTCGCCGCTCGCCGGCTCGGTCTCGATGACATGAAACACTCGGGTCTCGCCGAGGATCACCACGTGGGTCCGGGTGAAGCGCTCGCTCATGCCTGGCGGGACGAACGTCAGCTCGTAGCGTACGCCGGCGAGCGCTCCCGTGAGTGAACGCTTGCTCGCGAGCTCCACGGCCGGCAAGCCGTTCATCACCATGTCCGCCGCCGAGAGGAACGCGGCGTCGGTGCCGCGTTCGGATCGCGGGATGGAGCGGACCACGACGGTGCGCCGGGGATGTGCGGGCGTCGTGAACACGACCGAGCCGCGATCACGGGCTGACGTCCAGGACGTGGGCAGCTCGCAGGAGAAGCCTTCGGCCGTCGCTCCCTGAAAGCGTTCGGCGGTCTCGGCGCCGCCCTGGCAACCCGCGGCGAGAAGAATCGCGGCGAAGACGACGCGCGTCATGGCACCACCCCCAGACTTTCCACGCCATCGAGGCCGACGGCGAGCTGCGCATCGTCGACGCGGCGCAAGGTCGTGGTCGTCGCGACGGCGGCGGAGAACGCGTTGTGCACTTCGGTCCCGTTCGCGGTCTCGGCCCATTCCTGCGCATGCTCGGCGCCGGCCTTCTCGTCGTCGTTGAGGTCGTCCCATTCCCACGCCCCCTCGTCGGCGGGGTACATCGTGCCCGGCTCGTGCTCGGGAGGACCGGGCCCCACGTCGGCAGGCGGCGGATCCGGAGTCTCCGTGATGGGTTCCGGCGCGCCGTCAACGAAAGCTTCGATGGCTGTGTCCGGATCTGGCTCGGCGTCGGGCGAATCCACGTACGCGATCGAGATCCCGACCAGGACCGCCAGGCCGGCGACGCCTACGTACCGGCCGGGCCGCGTGAATGTGGACGAAGCTCTCCCGTTGGCGCGCGTCATGTTCCCCTCCACGGTCGCGAGTGGTGCGCCTCGGTGCGAGACCTGCGGGCGCGATCCAGCCTTGCGCCTTTGCTGCGCGTGCTGTCAAGCAGCCTCACTGGCTCCGCGTCGTTTCACGGCGGGAACGTCGCCTGTTCACCCTGGCGGGGTGAATGGTGATGTGGGCCTACCGGGCCCGGCGCTTACGTCCGGCGGTCAGCGCGAGCAGCACCAGCACGGTGATCGCACCGCTGCCGGCGGGTCCGCCGCCGGTCTGGCAGCAGCCGTGCTTCTGGACGGCGCCCGCGCTGGGCCCGAGCAGCGCCTGCTCGGCCAGCGCGCACGCCTCGACGACGTTGGCGGCGCACGCCTTGTCGAGCTGCACCTTGGCGAGCGCGTAGTCGGCGGTCAGGCCCTCGCTGCCGGGCTTGCCCAGGTACATCCGGCCGGCCTCGAGGCAGCCGAGCGGCAGGTACGCCTCGCACGCCTGGACGAACAGCTTGGCCGCCTCGGTCGCGCTCTTCATCGTCGCCACGCCGTCGCGGTGGAACGTGCCGAGCAGCCACAGCTGGTACGCGCCGTTCGCCGACTGCGTCTTCGCGAGATCGAACGCGCGCTGGTAGAGCTGCGCGATCCGCGGCGCCTTGGCCTTGGCCGTCTGCTGATAGAGATCTGCGAGCCAGCGGCACGCGTCGGGCGCGTCGCCGGTCTCGCACGCCTGCACGTAGTACGTCTCGGCGCGCGCGGCGTCGGCGGTGACGCCGGTGCCGAGCTCGAGGAACCGACCCGCGCGCCCGCACGCGGGCACGTACCCGCCGCTGCACGCGCGCTGGTACGACTCGTACGCGCGATCGACGTCGGGCGCCTGGCCGACGCCGTGCTCCCACATCGTGCCCATCGTGTCGCACGCCGCCGCGTCCTCGAGCTCGCAGGCGCGATCGAAGAGCCGGTACGCCTCGCCGACGTCCCAGGTGACGCCGCGCGCCGCGTAGTACGAGGTCGCCGCGCTGGTGCACGCGGACGGGTGCTGCTCGGCGTGGCACAGGCGGACGAAGATCTCGAGCGCCTCCCGGGGATCGCCGAGCACGCGCGCCGCGGCGACGCAGCCGTCGCGGAACCAGTTGTCACACGCGCGCGTGTAGTAGAGGCGCGCGGCGTCGAGGTCCTTGCTCTTCTCGTACGACGCGCCGAGGTGGAAGCACGCCTCGGCCGAGTACCGCTCGCAGCTGCGCTCGAGGATCTGGTTGGCCTGCGCGAGATCCTTCGCGATCGCGTAGCTGCCGTCGCGGAGGAACACCGCGAGCGCGGTGCACGCCGACTCGATCGGGTACGTCCCCGTGCACGCGGCCTCGAGGCGATCGCGCAGCTCGCTGCGCGTGTAGACGTCCGCGCCCGCGTCGGACAGCATCTTGTCGGCGAGCCGGCAGTCGTCGAGCGAGCCGTAGTTCTTGCAGATCACGATCTGCGCGCGCGCGGCCGCGACGAGGTCCTTGCGCGCGCCCGCGCTACGGAACTTGATGACCTTCGCGCACGCCGACGTGTCCCACGACTCCCACGCCAGGCACGACGACTCGTAGTACTGCACCGCGAGGTCGAGGTTCGGCGTGCCGCCGATCGTGCCGTCCTCGTAGAGCCGGCCCAGCGTCGAGCACGCCGAGACGTTGCCGTAGTAGGTGCACGCGTTCTCGAAGTAGCCCGCCGCTTCCTGGGCGTTGGGCACGAGGCTGCCGTCGTACTTGCCCTCGAGGAGCATGTTGCCCGTCGACAGGCAGCCGTCGACGTCACCGCGGTTGCACGCGGTCTGGTAGAGGCTGAACGCCTTGGGCAGATCCTGCGCGCCGTAGTAGCCGTACTGGTACTCGTACGCGGCGCGCGTGCACGCGCTCGACTGGTAGAGCTCGCACGCCTTCTCGAGCAGCGTCAGGCCCTTCGCCGTGTCGCTGTACGAGTAGAGGTAGCGCTCGCTCGCGGTCATGCACGCCTCGCCGTTGCCCGCGTCGCACGCCTTGACGTAGAGGTCGAGCGCGCCGGTCGCGTCGTACGCGACGAGCCGGCCGGCGTCCTTGAGCTTCGCCCACAGGTTGCAGCTGTACGCCGACAGCTTGCACACGCGCTTGGCCATCAGCTCGACCTTCGACGTGTCGCCGACGACCTTCTCGTCGGCGAGCCAGCTGCCCGCCTTGATGCAGCTGTCGAAGTGGTCGTACTCCGTGCACGCCTTTTCGTAGAGCTTGTACGACGGCGCCCAGCAGGTCGCGGCGAGCGGCGACGGCGGCGGCACGGTGTCGGCCTCGTCGTTGTCGGTCGCCGAGCTGCACCCGGGGTCGTTGGGGTAGTCCGACTTGCCGTCCTGATCGTCGTCGTAGTAGTTGCCGCACTGCGCGTTGTAGGACGCCGTCGCGATGCACGCCGGATCCATGATCTTGTCGCGGCCGACCGCGTACAGGTACGCCTCGGGATCCTGGAGGTACGCCAGGTAGTAGCAGGCGTACGCGCCGTGGTTGTCGCAGCCGCGCTTGAACCGGGCCATCGCGGTCTTCAGGTCGCTCTTCTTGTCCTGGTAGATCTGCCCGACAGTCGCGCACGCCTGGCCGTCGCCGTCCTCGCAGTCGTGCTCGAGCAGCGGGAACGCCTGGTCGTAGAGCTTGGTCGAGCGGGCCGTGTCGACGAGGACGTTCGTGCCGCCCCACTCGTAGATCTGCGCCAGGCGGTGGCACGCGCGCCCGCTCGCGAGCTTGGTGCACGCCTTCTCGAGGTAGGGCAGCCCCTTCGACGAGTCCATCGTGCCGGCGCCGAGCTGGCCGTTGTGGTGGATCTCGAAGGCCTGGATGCAGCCGTCGTCGTCCTTGAGCCGGCAGGCCTCGACGTAGAAGTCGAGCGACTTCTGGACGTCCTGCGTGACGTTCGCGCGCGCGTCGCGATAGACGAGGCCGAGCTGGCTGCACGCCTCGCGGCACGACTTCTTGCACAGCTTGTCGAGGAGCTTGACGCCCTGGTCGGCGCGCTTGGTGTCGCCGTCCTTCTCGAACGCCTCGACGTGGCCGAGCGCCTCGCTGACCTTCGCGCACTTGCGGACGACGGCGCGGCACGCGCCGCGGCCCTCGTCGAACACCTTGCCCTCGGGACAGACGACGTTGGGGACCGCGGCCGCCGGAGCGGCGAGGATCAGGATGGTGGCCGCGACCACCAGAGCTCGGACTGGTCTCATGTTCCCTCGTCGATGTCCTGGGCGCATCGGAACCCCACCACCGGATCGCCCTTGTCCGCCGGCTGCGAGAACCGGGCGTGGATGCTCGCGAGGAACCCGGCCGTGGGCGCGAACGCGACGCCGCTGCCGCGCACGATCTTGTGCCCCCGCTTCTTCGGCCAGTCCGTCGCGGTCCACTCCGACACGTTCCCGAGCAGATCATAGACGCCCGCGCGCGTGCGGTCGTCCGGGTGCGTCTTGATCGGCGCCGGCTGCGCGCGCGTCTTGGTCTTGAGCGCGGCCTTGCGGGGATCGAGCGTGCCGTCGCGCGCCGCCAGCTCCCACTCGTCGGCGGTGGGCAGGCGCTTGCCGAGCGCCGCGCACTTGCCGAGCGCGTCGTCCCAGCTCAGCCCGACCAGCGGCTGGCCATCGGGCCCCGCGAACTCCGCCTCGTCGAGGAAGAACGGCGCGAGCGTGACCGACTTGATCGCCGCGGCGTTGGGGTTGTTCTTCGCGAGCCCGGCCGGCGTGCCCACGTCGAGCGTCTGGCCGGCGATCCGGACCATCCCCGGCGGCGTCGCGACCGGCGGCGGCGTCACGGTCGCGTCGGGCGTGATCGCGATGGCGCCGGCGTCGATCGGGGTCTGGAGCTTGGTGATCGCGGCGCCCGCGTCGGGCGCGACGGCCGCGCGCGGCTCCGCGTCGTCACCGCCGCCGCGGAGCACGACCACCGCGGCGATCGCGCCGGCGACGACGACCCCGCCGACCACCCACAGCATCGGGTTCGACCTGCGGACGTGCGTCGTGCTGGCGGCGTCGACGACGACCGGTCCGGGCGTGACCGAGCGGCGGTCGTCGAAGCTGGCGCTCGCGCCCGAGCCCTCGCGGATGTCCGCGGTCGGCGCGGACCGATCCCGCGAGCTGGGCGTCGCCGCCGCCGCGGCCACCGCCGCGCGCGGCAGCTGCGTGGGCGCGCTCGGGACGTCGGTCGCGAGCCCGAAATCGGGGGCGCGGTGCTTCCCCGACTTCTCGGGTTTAGGCAGCGCCGGCACCGGCGCGTCGCGGAGCTCGGGCGGCAGCTGGCTCCATGCCTTGACCCACGCCTCGCGCAGCTCGACCGCGCTGCCGAACCGCTGCGCCGGATCGTCCGACAGCGCGCTCTCGACGAGCTGCAGGATCCCCGGCGGGAGATCGGGGCGGAGCTGCGCCAGCGGCGTGTACGTCCGCGTGAGGATCTTGCTCAGCACCTCGCTCAGCGTCTCGGCGTGGAACGGCGAGGTCCCGGTGGCGAGCTCGTAGATGATGACGCCCATCGCGTAGACGTCGCTGTGGCGGTCGACCATGCCGCGGTTGCCCGCGACCTGCTCCGGCGCCATGTACGCCGGCGTCCCCATCAGCGCGCCCGAGCTGGTCAGGTTCGGCGTGTCGGCGCGCTGCATGCGTGCGATCCCGAAGTCGAGGACCTTCACGACCTCGCCGTCGTCGGTGTCGGCGACGAACAGGTTCTCGGGCTTGAGGTCGCGGTGGACGATGCCGACCTTGTGCGCCGCCGCGAGCCCGCGCAGCGTCTGATCGATCACGAAGTTCACGCGCGGCAGCGGCATCGCGTTCGGGATCGGGGCGATCTCGGCGCGCAGCGAGTGACCGTTGAGGTACTCCATCACCAGGTAGAGCGTGCCGTCGCGATCCGCGCCGAAGTCGTAGATGCTGACGACGTGGCGCGTGCTCAGCGCCGCCACCGAGCTGGCCTCGCGCTGGAACCGCGCGCGCGCGGCGTCGTTGGCGCCGGTGCCGCCGTGCAGGAGCTTGATCGCCACCGACGAAGCAGTGTCGGGGTTGTACGCGCGATACACCGCGCCCATGCCGCCGGCGCCGAGCAGCTGGTCCATCCGGTACTTGCCCACGTACTGGCTGGTGAGCAGGCTCGCGGCGTCCTTCGGACAGACCTTCCAGTCCTCCGCGTACTCCGATCGGCAGACGGGGCAGTACACGGCCCGGATTCTACGCGTGCCGGCCCCTCGATGCAGCCGGACACGGCTGCGTGTAGGATCGCCCGATGAGGCCGCTCGCCCTGTCCCTCGCGCTCGCGCTGGCCGCCGGGTGTGGTCCCAAGCCCGTCCCCAAGCCTGCCGAGCCTCCGGCCGAGCCGCCGGCGTTCGACTGGGCCGCCTACCCGCGGGTCGACATCGTCGACGGGGCGTACCTCGTGATGCCCGCCGACCTGGCCCAGGTCCCGGGGATCGAGGCCACGCTCGCCTCCGCCGGCGTCCCCGCCGACCTGATCGCCGGGGTGATCTCGGGCTCCGAGGAGGCCGCGTGGCCGGGCCCGTTCGCCGACGCCAGCCAGCGCTACGACCACGCCGCCGAGCTCGCCCTGATGCGGACGCGGCAGGTCGCGTACCTCGATCCAGACTGGGTCGTCGTCGCGGCGCTGGTCGACGAGAACCAGCACCTCGAGCCCGAGGTCCGGCCCCAGCACGACCTGTTCGCGGTGTTCATCGAATGGGGCGTCCAGCCGATCGACCCCGTGCCGGCGCGCCCAGGCACCAAGCTCGACGCCGACCGCTACGACGCGGTGAAGGTCGTCGATCCCGACCGCGTGTTCCCGTACGCCGGCATCCGCTACCTCGAGAACGCCGAGGCCACGCTCCTGTCGGCCGGCGTGCCGCAGACCGCGCTCGAGGCGGTCTACAACCGCAGCGAGGAGCTGGGCTGGCCGCGGGAGCTGCGCTGGGACCGGCGCCCCGCCAACGCCGCCGCGATCTCGACCTACCACGGCCGCAAGGTGGCGCAGCTCGGCGCCAGCGTCCTCGTGCTGATCGCGGCCGACGAGAACCAGCACATGGCCGACAAGCTGCGCCCGACCTACGACTTCTACTTCCTGGTCGACGGCACCGGGGTCGCGCCCCTGTAGCGAGCTGGCGAGCTACTGCTTCATCAGGCCGCGCATGGTGTCGATCACCTGGCGCAGCCGCATCGGCTTGTCGAGGAAGATGTTGGCGCCGGCGCCGAGCGCGGCGATCCGCGCCGCCTCGCCGCCCGCGGACACCGCGATGATCGGCAGGTCGGGCTGGCCGAGCTCCTGGCGGACCGCGGTGATCACCTGCACGCCGTCGATGATCGGCAGGTAGATGTCGACGATCATCGCGTCGAACGTGTGCGAGCGGAGCAGCGCGAGCGCCTCCCTGCCGTTCGTCGCTTCCTGGAACTCGAAGCTGAGGTTGCCGGTCTCGCGCTTCGACGAGCCCTTGAGCCCCTCGCGGATCAGCTCGGCGACGTGCGGGTTGTCCTCGACGAGCAGCACCCGCACGATCCGCTGGAACACGCCGGGATCGCCGCGCCGGATCCGCTCGATCAGGTGCGCGAGGTGGTCGCGCGTGGCGGCGTCGGTGAACTCGATGCCGATGCCGGGCTCGAGCTCGGTGCCCTCGACGCCGCCGCGGGTCCACCGGACCACGCCATCGACGTGGATGGGCTGGAGCAGCCCGGGGAACGACAGCACGAGCCGCACCGGTGCGCCGATCTCCATCTGGCGCGAGGTGACGACGAACGTGCCGCCCGACGACAGGTTCTCGGTGAAGTCGCCGAGCAGGTCGTCGACGCCGTCGTAGTCGACGCGCAGGAGCACGCCGCGACGTTCGTGGCGTCGCTTGTCCGCGCCGTCTTCGCTGGCATCCTCGGGATCGGTCATGACACCCGGGCCCCTGCCCGGAGCGAAATCATCCCTTTCGGGCGAGCCTCAGGCAACTTCTGACGCCTCCGCCGGCAATCGGACCACGAACGTCGCGCCCGCGCCCGGCGGGGAGGTCACCTGGATGTCCCCGCCGTGGTCCTTGACGATCTGGTGGGTGAGCGCGAGGCCGAGGCCGGTGCCGCCGGCCTTCGTGGAGAAGAACGGGTCGAACAGCCGCGCCCGCGTGTCGTCCTCGATCCCGGGGCCGTCGTCGCGGACCTCGACCTCGACCTGCGCCGGGCCGCCCCGACGCGTGCTCAGCCAGACGTGGCCGGTGCGGCCCGCCAGCGCCTCGGCGGCGTTGCGGACCAGGTTGAGCAGCGACTGGCGGAGCTGGCCTTCGTCGATCATCGCGCGGGGCAGATCCTCGGCGAGCGCGGTCTCGAGCGTGACGCCGCGGGCCGCGAGATCCTCGCGGACGAACGTCGCGAGCGACTCGACGACGTGGTTGATCGACTCGGCCGCGACCCGCGGCTTGGGCAGCCGCGCGAACGTCAGGTACTCCTCGGTGATCGCGGTGAGCCGGTCGACCTCGTTGGTGATCGCGCGGCACAGCGCGCGCGCGTCGTCGAGCGTCTTCA
>Ga0163144_10003563_pt1 | contig 35408 bp, 29 predicted proteins | sample OliLak19BULKMAT1_FD_123175 | JGI IMG/M metagenome (GOLD analysis project Ga0163144, IMG submission 123175) | Freshwater microbial mat bacterial communities from Lake Vanda, McMurdo Dry Valleys, Antarctica - Oligotrophic Lake LV.19.BULKMAT1 | ecosystem: Environmental > Aquatic > Freshwater >...
TACAGGTGCTTGAGGTAGTTTTCGACCGTGACGCTCGCCATGCGACAATTTCCTATTGACCCACTTAACGACTTGGCCTATTATGCGTTCGATATTTTGAATAGTCAAAGTTCAGAGGTTGATATATGAAACTCTTTGCCAGCTTATTGGTTCTCGTCTGCACAAGCGTCTTCGTAATCGGTTGCGACCGTGGCGCTTCAGGTAAGGGCAGTGACGCGTCGGGCAAGCCCGCCGTCGTCACGACGACCACCATGATCGGGGACCTCGTCCGTGAGATCGGTGCTGACGATGTGCAGTTGAAAACCATCATCGGTCCCGGCATCGACCCCCACACGTTCAAACCGTCGCCGGCGGACGTCGGGCACCTGAAACGCGCCGACATCGTATTCTACAACGGTCTTCATCTCGAAGGGAAAATGATCGACCTGCTGGAAAGCGGAGGTGGGAGATCGATCCCCATCTCGCGCGACATTCCCGAGGACCGCTTGCTCGGTGACGAGGGTTCGCACGACCCGCACGTCTGGTTCGACCCGACCCTCTGGGAGCACGCCGCGAAAACCGTCGCCAGGACACTCGCCGACGCCATTCCCGCCAAGGCGACCGAGATCACCGCGCGAGGTGAAGCGGTCGGTGAAAAACTGCGGGCCCAGCACGAGGCCAACAAATCCGCCTTTGCAAGTCTGCCGAAGGACCGCCGGGTGCTGGTGACCAGTCACGATGCCTATAACTACTTCGGCAAAGCGTACGATGTCTCGGTGTTTGGCCTGCAGGGCATCAGCACCGAAACCGAGGCCGGCCTGTCCAACGTGAACGACGCCGTAAATTTCATCCTCAAAAACAAGGTCCCCGCGATCTTCATTGAGAGCAGCGTGAGCCCCAAAACCATCGAGCGCGTCCGCGACGACTGTCGCGCCAAGGGCTGGAACGTCCAGATCGGTGGCGAACTCTTTTCCGACGCCCTCGGCAGCCCCGGTCAACATCCGGGGTATGCAGTCGACACCTACGAAGGCATGATGAAGTACAACGTCGACACGATCGTGAAAGCGATGGGAAAGTAGGGATGAAAAGGAAGGCTCAAGGATGACATTATGAAAATGTTTGCCCAGCTTCTTTCATCCTTCATCCTTCCTTTTCATCCTTGGGGAATACGCAGCAGATGAGCGCAACATTACCCGCCCTTGAAGTCCACGACCTCACCGTCAGCTACCACCGCCGGCCCGTTCTCTGGAACGTCGACCTCGCGGTGCCACAGGGGAACCTTGTTGGGATCATCGGACCCAACGGTGCTGGCAAGAGCACGTTGATCAAAGCCGTGATGGGATTACTGCCGCTGAGCAGTGGCTGGGTGCAGGTGCTGGGCAAGCCGATCTCGTCGATGCGCGACAAGATCGCGTACGTCCCCCAGCGGGAGAGCGTCGACTGGACGTTTCCGGTCACCGTGATGGACGTTGTGCTCATGGGCCGGTACGGCACGGTGCCGTGGTTCAAACGGCTCGGTCGGCGCGACCGCGACCAGGCTCGCGCGGCGCTGGACCAGGTCGGCATGCTGCCCTTTGCAGACCGGCAGATCAGCAACCTGTCTGGTGGACAGCAGCAACGCGTTTTCCTTGCCCGCGCGCTCGTGCAGGACAGCCAGATCTATTTTATGGACGAACCCTTCGCCGGTGTCGACGCCGCGACGGAAGCGGCGATCGTCAAGCTCCTGCAGGACCTGCGCGCCGCGGGCAAGACAGTCATCGTTGTCAATCACGACCTGCAGACGGCGCAACAATACTTCGACATGCTGATCCTGCTGAACATGCGTCTCGTCGCGTTCGGTCCGACGAGCGAGGTGTTCACTCCGGAACTGCTGCAGAAAACGTACGGCGGGCGCCTGACCATTCTCGCCGACGTCGCCGATGCCGTCGCGGCGGCGGAAAGTGGGTTGCCGCGAGATAAGAAAGCCAAAGCCGTACCGACCGTCATCGCGCCGTAATGCGTTTCTCTGGTAGGACAGGCATTCGTGCCTGCCTCTCCCCCGTTCTCCCCCCGGCATTTCCCGGAATGAACGAGCACGGGGGGCGACGAAGAGAGACAGTCAGAAATGCCTGTCCGACGTCAGTTGAAGAAATCGAATGCCCCCAATCCCCTCCATCCTCGCAGCCCGGTTCACGTCGGACGTGCCGATGGTGCGGCAGATCATGACGTTCTTTGCGGAACTGTTTGACAGCCGGATTACAGGCACCGATTGCGTCGTCTGGGGCGCGCTGCTCCTCGGTGTAACGTGCGGCGTGCTGGGCACCTTCATCGTCCTGCGCCGTCAAAGTTTACTGGGTGACGCGATCGGGCATGCGGTGCTGCCGGGCGTGCTCGTCGGGTTCTGGTTCAGCTACATCATCACCGGTCATGGCCGCAGCACACCGATGCTGTTGCTCGGTGCGATGATCTCGGGCCTGCTCGCTGCGGTGCTGATCGGGTTTTTGAAACAGACGACGGTGCTGAAGACCGCTGAGTGCATGGGGGTTGTCTTTACGGGTTTTTACGGCATCGGCATCGTGCTAATGAAGATCCTGCAGAAAACGCCCGCAGGTGGGCAGGCGGGGCTGGAAAAATTTCTCTTCGGGCAGATTGCCGGCATCAGCTTGGACGACGTGAAGCTCATGGCGCTGGTCGCTGGTGGCGCGATCGCGTGCGTGATCGTCTTCTGGCGCAAGCTGTCGATCAGCAGCTTTGATGAACAGTTCGCGCACAGCGTCGGCATCCCGGTCAAGACAATCCAATACCTTCTGACCGGGTTGCTCACGGTCGCGATCGTGATCAGCGTGCAGGCGGTGGGCGTGATTCTCGTCAGCGCGATGCTCATCACACCGGCGGCCACGGCGTACCTGCTGACCGACCGGTTGCACCGCATGGCGATGCTCGGTGGCTTGTTCGGCGCGCTGGCGGGATTCATTGGCGCGCTGCTGAGCCTGCTGGGATCGGACCTGCCCACCGGCGCGTTCATGGTGCTGGGCGCGTCCTCACTGTTCGCGCTGGCGTTCCTGTTGTCACCGCGCTACGGGCTGTTGCCGCGCGTAAAACGTCGGTGGGACCAACGCCGCAGGACCGGTGCGGAAAACCTGTTGCGCACGATGTATCTCATCCTCGAACGGCGCGACGGTGGCGTGGAAAATGCCCAGGCCGATCGGCGCTTCGGTGTAGGTGACATCGCGTCGATCCGCCAGGAATCACCGGCCCAGGTGCATCGCATGGCGAAGCTGGCGGCGCGATTCGGTTGGATCGAGAAGGACAGCCCCGACCCGCTCGTCCTGACAGATGGTGGATTCACCGAATCGAAGCGCATCGTGCGCAACCATCGGTTGTGGGAACTGTTCCTCACCCAGGAAGCCAAGCTCGCCGCCGACCACGTGCACGCCGATGCCGAGTACATCGAACACGTCCTGCCGCGCGACGTGCTGGCGAAACTGGAAGAAATGCTCGACAACCCGGTCGCGGACCCGCATGGGAAGCCGATACCGATGTGATTTTTTCCGGCCCCTCTCCCACGTACGCATGGGAGAGAGGGGCCGGAGTGAAGAACTTATGACTGCTATCCTTCACAGCTTCATCGAGCCTTGGACCGCGCAGGAGCTGCACGTGTTCTGGCCGATTCTTTTGCAGGGCGCGCTCGTCTCCGTCACGCTGGGTCTGATCGGCTGTTTCCTCGTCGTGCGCGGCATGTCACTGCTGGGCGATGCGTTGTCGCACGCGGTGTTACCGGGGATTGTGATCGGGTTTCTGCTTGGCGACTCACTGCACTCGCCTTGGATTTTAATTGGCGCCAGCGCCGTGGGGTTGGGCGCCGCGGTGCTCGTGCAGGCGGTGCAGGAGCACAGCCGGGTGAAGGAAGACGCTTCGCTGGGCATCGTCTTCACGACGCTTTTTGCGCTGGGCGTCGTCATGATTAACCAGTTCGCGAGCGGGACAGACCTGGACCCCGGTTGCGTGCTGTACGGGAACATCGAGTACCTCGTCGTGCCACCGAACCCGTGGCCGTTCATCCTTCCGATGGCGGTCATCGCGACGCTGGTGATTGTCGGGCTGATCATCAGTTATCGCCGGCTGTTGCTCTGCACGTTTGACCCGGGGCTCGCGGTCAGCCTGGGGATTAGTGCGTCACTGGTGCATTACGGGTTGATGAGCGCGCTATCGGTAGCGACCGTCGCGAGCTTCGAATCGGTCGGGGCGATCCTCGCGGTGGCGCTGCTGGTCATGCCCGGCGCGACAGCGAGGCTCTGGACGGACCGCATGCCCATCATGCTGCTGTTGGCGGTAGCGCACGCGCTGCTGTCGACGGTCCTCGGGTATTGGATCAGCAGTCCACTGGGGCCATTGCGTGCGTTTGAAGGAACAAACGCCGCCGGCGCGATCTGCACCGCGGGGTTTGGGTTGTTCATGCTCAGTTGGCTGCTGACACCGGCTGGGGTCGTGCTGCGGTTGGTGTCGCGTATCCGACTTCAACGGACGATCGCAGTTGAAAACGTACTGAAAACGATCGACGAACTCGGCACCCGCGCCGGTGTCGCCGGCGCGGTGCCCGTACCAGCCGAGTCGGTCCTGCGCGATTTGAACGTCTCCCCACGACGCTTCCAACGCGCCCTGCGTAGCGGAACCGACCGCGGCTGGGTGCGCGGTGACGCCGCCAACCTCTTCCTCACCGAATCCGGCGCCGCCCGCAGCTCGCGCCTGCGCCGCGCCCACGACCTGTGGGAGCAATATCTCAAGGACCAGGTCGGCCTGCCGGCAGACCACGTCCACGACGCCGCCGAGTGGATCGAACATCATTTGCACGATGATGCGATCGAGTCCATCGACCAGACGCTTGGGAAATCAAAAACTTGAATTCGCGCCTCGCCCGGTACGCTGGGAGAAGTTGGGGAGGGTGATTTTGAGCGACGAGACCCTCTAGCAGCTCGAATTCACCTTTACCCTGACCTCTCCCCTGAGTGGATGGGAGAAGGTCGGAGCGTTGCTTTCGGGCATCATCCCCCCCAACCGGCCATTGGCGCAGCTTTCCGCACCGCCTCTCCTGCAACCACGTCCGATAAAATCAATCCCTCGCGATCAACCATTGATCGTGTCTCGATTCCGGATAACAATGACAGGCGTCGTAAACGGACCTCTGTCATCGGCGACCTTTGACCCGTCGCCAGCCGTTATCAGATCGCGGTGTATAGTCCAGGCACCACACGATTGTGGGACCGACCACGACGCCCCGCTTTGCCAGACAGAGGATTTTGGATGACCGAGATGCCGACCAGCCTCCTGCAGCGAATCGCACGATCGATCCTCGTTGGCCTGTGTGGCGCGATGGCGGTCGGGGTCGTCGGGGCGGTTACAGTGCGGGCGATGGACAGCTCTGCGGTCGCTGTCAGCCCGGTCGCGGTTTCGGAAGAAAACTACAGCCTGGCGATCGAGAACGTTCAGACCGTCGAACTGCTTTCCAGCACCGCTTCGACCGTTTCCACCGCGCCCAAAACCCGTGTAATCGAGATGGAAGTGACCGGTTACTGTGCGTGCAAAAAATGCTGCGGCCCCAACGCCCAAGGCATCACCGCCAGTGGCAAGACGGTCCGCCACAACGGTGGCAAGTTCGTCGCTGCCGACACGAAGATGCTGCCGTTCGGCACGAAGCTGGTCATCCCGGGCTATGCGAATGGCAAGTCGGTCGAAGTGATCGACAAGGGTGGCGCCATCAAGGGCAACAAGCTCGACCTGCACTTTGCCACGCATAGCGCTGCGTTGCAGTGGGGCCGCCAGAAGGTCGCTGTCACCGTTCTCGAGTAAGGCTGTCTTCATTTCGTTTGGATGAAAGAAAGCCACGACGCTCCCCCCACTATTCTGACACCCCTTTTCACGAATTTGCAGCACTTGCGCGAATCGCGACGATATGCTGTTGTGCGAACAGCGGGATGGATGGTCAGCGGGCTCGTCTGCGCCGCGGTTGGGTGTAGCCCACCGCGCGGGGCGCGACACGTCACCGATCCGGACCCCAGCGTAAAGATCCCCGCGATTCGGGTCGTCGCGAAAGATAAGGACCGCCATGCGATCCCCACGCTGGTCGAAGACCTGTCCAGCGACGACCCTGCAGTGCGGTTTTACGCGATCGAAGCGTTGATACGCCTGACAGGCGATTCAATGGGCTACAATTACTACGCCTCCGACACCGACCGTGAGATCTCGGTCAAACGTTGGAATGAGTGGCTGAAACAGCAGCCTCGGCATTAACATGCCGCCCAGAACGAGCCACCGGGCTTGCCAGTTCAGTGGCGAGGGTCTGCCGGTCAACCTGAACGCGAGACGCGGTCAACTATGTCCGACGCATCGTGCAAGAACATCGCGGTCACCGACTCGATCGAGTTAAAGGTCACCAGTGACCCCGCTAACCTGGCGCCGACGCGCAAGTCGATCGAGTCGTTCTGTTGTTGCCATGGACTCGACCAGAAAGCCTGCGACGAAGTCGGCCTCTGCTTTAACGAAGCCTTGGCCAACGTCACCCGTCACGCCTACGGTGGCGCGCCCGACCGACCGGTCGAGGTGCACGCGTGGGCAGCGAACGGAGCCGTGACCGTGACGATTCGCGACTGGGGCAACGGGGTGAACCCCGAGCGCCTGCCTCGCAAACCGAAAGACCCGATGGTGCCCGGGGGCCTGGGTCTTATCTGCATGCACGAGTTGCTCGACGACATGCGCTTCACGCCCCAACCCGACGGTGGGATGTTGCTGACGATGGTAAAACGCAAATCGACGTGAACCGGGTCCGTCAAAGCGACCGATAACGATTGTTTCACTTGAACGGCCGGCTGTATCCGACGACGATGCCAGGCTCGACCGTGAGAAGGAAAGTATTATGCCCGAACTGAAAACCGGCACCGATCTGGTCCCCAGCGCCCGCCTCGAGGGTGACGCCGTCTTCGCCTCCCTGAAAGGCGAAATCGACCTCCACAACAGCCCCGCCGTCCGCACGGCGCTGTTGGACATGCTTAACAAGAACCAGCCCAAGAAGCTGATCCTTAATCTGTCACAAGTCCCCTACATGGACTCCAGCGCGATCGCGGTCCTCGTCGAATCTCTGCAAAAGATTCGCAAGCTGGGTGGAAAGATCTTCCTGACCGACCTGCAACCGCGCGTTAAAGGGCTGCTCGAAATCGCCCGTTTGGATGCAATTTTCGGTATCTGTAAAGACGAGGCCGAAGCATTGACGAAGTAACCCGACGATCCATGACCTTTTTGCTCCGCCCCATCTCCGCATTAGGCGCTTTCGCATTGGGCGTGCTCGATTTCATCGGCGGGATCGGCTACCTGTTGCTCGATACGTTTGGCGTCATCCGGCCGGGCCTGGTCGACAAACGCACCCGCCGCATGGGATGGGAAAATCTCTGGGCCCAGATGGTCCGGGTCGGCGTGAAAAGCGTGCCGATCGTGTCGCTGGTGCTGTTCTGCATCGGCGCGATCCTGTCACTTCAGATGGCGCCGATCCTGGCCGACTACGGGCAGGTGCATCGGGTCGCGGACATCATTTCCATCGCAACATTTAGAGAACTTGGCCCACTAGTCAGTGCGATCGTGCTGACAGGGTTCGCTGGCGCATCCATCGCTGCGGAGATCGGGACGATGGTGGTTTCGGAAGAGATCGAGGCGCTCGATGCGCTGGCGATCCCCCCAGTGCGGTTCCTCGTCCTGCCGCGCGTGATCGCGACGACTGTCATGATGATCTGCGTGACCGTCGTCGGTGACCTGATGGGCTGCCTGGGCGGTCTGGTCGTCGCCAACGGCATTTTGGGCCTGAGCGCCGAGCAATATATCGCCCGCACGTTCGACGCGATCCGCATGCGCGACTTCGCCACGGGCCTCGTCAAGGCGGGTGTCTTTGGCATGCTGGTCAGTGGTTTGGCGTGCTACCTCGGCCTGGGCGTCACCGGTGGCGCACAAGGCGTCGGTGTCGCGACGACACGCACCGTCGTGCTGACCATCGTCGCGCTCATCGTCGTCGACCTGATGTTCACTGCGGTCTTCTACACGATGGGATGGTAAGCAAACGGAAGGATGAATAAGAAGGACGAAGGCTTAAGAAACGTAAAACGCCGTTCATCCTTTATCCTTCTTTTTCATCCTTATTCACTATGTCTTCCACCGCTGCCATCCAGGTCGTCGACATCACCAAAAAGTACGGCCAGCGCACCGTGCTTGACGCCATCCGTCTGGACGTCTTTAAGGGTGAAACCCTCGTCATCCTCGGTGGCTCGGGGTCGGGCAAGTCGACTCTGTTGCGGTTGATGATCGGCAACGTGCCCTACGACAGTGGCAGCATCATCGGGCTTGGCAAGTGCATGGGTGACATGACTGCTGCCGAGCTGGCCAAGTATCGCAAGTCGATCGGGGTCCTGTTTCAGAGTGGCGCGCTGTTCAACAGCATGACGGTCGCCGACAACGTCGCGCTGCCTCTTCGCGAGCACACCGACCTGGCCGACGAGACGATCGACATCATGGTCAAGATCAAGCTCGAACTCGTCGGCTTGCGCGAGCATTCGTCCAAGATGCCCTCGGAACTGTCCGGCGGGATGAAAAAGCGCGCCGGACTGGCCCGCGCCATCGCGCTCGACCCGCAGATCCTGTTCTATGACGAGCCCAGTGCCGGTCTGGACCCCGTTACCAGCGCCGAAATCGACCAGCTCATCATTGACCTGAACCACAAACTGGGTGTGACCAGCGTCGTCGTCACCCACGAGATGGACTCCGCGTTCCGCATCGCCGACCGCATGGTCCTGCTCGACCGCGGGAAGTTCATCGTCAGTGGAACGCCCGACGAAATGAAGGCCAGCACCGACCCGCTGGTCCACCAGTTCATCTACGGCTTAACCGAAGGCCCCCTGACCGACCGCAAGCGCGGTGGGACGTACGAATTGGATTTGTTAGGAAGCTAGGAGAGTGGACCGTTGTCAGTAAACAGTGGGCAGTTCACAACGAACCTCTGCACTGCCCGCTGACAACTGCCCACTGACTTATGAACCACGAACGAAACAACCTCAAAGCCGGCCTGTTTATCGTCATCAGCATTGTGCTGATCATCGGCGTCATTGTCGGCGTGAAGGGCGTCAGCACGATCTTTGCCAAGGTCGATACGCGCCGGGTCGCGTTCGCGCTCACCGACGACGTGGGTGGCCTGTCGATCGGTGATCCCGTTCGACTGGGTGGCGTGAAGGTTGGTGAAGTGAAAGCGATTTCGTTCGAACAGGTCGATGGCGCTGATCCGCGCGTGCTCATCTCGTTCACCGTGCCCAAGCGATTCACGCTGCGCGAAGACGCGATCGTCGGCATTCAAGGGACGATTACCGGAAGCAGTTGGCTGAACGTCAAGAGCCTGGGCAAGTCGGCAGAGATGGACGAAAACGCTGTCCTCGTCGGTCGGCCCAGCGCGATGAGCGAGATCATTGCAAACCTCGGCGAGGCCAGCCCCGAGATTAAGAAAGTCCTCGTTGACGTGCGCACGCAGACGATCCCCAAAATCAACAACGTCGTCGACGGCTTCAAAGACACCGGCCCCACCGCCACCAGCGCGCTGGCGAACGTGCGCGACATCAGTGGTGACAGCTCGACTGACATCCGCGGGACATTCGCCAATCTGAACGCTGCGACCGGCTCGATCAAGGACAAGGTGCCACCGATCCTCGACAAGGTCGACGCCATGGCGACGAAGATCACGACCGCTATCGACAGCGCAACGGTGGCTCTGGAAGACGTGAAGGCTTCGCTGGTGAACATCAAGGACATCACCGGCAGTGCCCGCAGCATTCTGGCGCGCAACCGTGGGAAGATCGAGACGCTGATCGGATCGTTGAAGCTGACCGGTGACAACCTGAAGGCCGCTAGCGCCGAAATCCGCCGCAGCCCGTGGCGGTTGCTGTACCAGCCCAGCACCAACGAACAATCCAACCTCAACATCTACGATGCCGCCCGCCAGTTCGCCGACGGCGCCAGTGACCTCAACGACGCCGCCATCTCGCTTCGCGACGTCTTGAAAGATTCGTCCGCCGACCCCGCTGCGGTGCAGAAACGGCTCGACCAACTCGACGCCACGTTCGGCGAGTTTCAGACGGTCGAACAGAAGCTCTGGACGAGCGTGAAGCAGTAGATCGCTCCGGCCCCTCTCCCTTGCACCCAAGGGAGAGGGGAAAATGCCTACACTCCCCGACATGTCGCTTTACTCCATCGAAACCTACGGCGAGCTCCAACCGCACCTGGCTCAGGAATGGTTGCTGACCAACGGCACTGGCACGTTCGCTGCCAGCACGCTGGTCGGGTGCAACACACGGCGATACCACGGGCTGCTCTGCGCCGCGACGCTGCCACCAGTCGGGCGGGTGATGTTGCTCAACCGGCTGGGGGAGATCGTCAACGTTAACGACGGCTTCTTCGACCTCTCGATCAACCAGTTCAGCGACGGTCTGCACCCGCGCGGTGATCGGTACTTGCGCCGGTTTACACTGGGGCACACGGCGGTCTGGGAATACGAAGCCAACGGCGTGAAGGTGACAAAGGAACTGCTTCTGCCCTGGGGCAAGAACGTCGCCGTCATCCGCTACACACTCAACCCGCAGCGGTACAAGTGGATGGAACTGCAGGTGCTGCCGTTCGTCAGCCTGCGCGATTTTCACGGCATTCGCAGGGCGTGGGCGCCGTTTCTCACCGACAACGCGCCACGCGGTGTGAAGGTGACCGACTCGCAGTCAAATCACACCGTCTCGATCCACGCTGACAGCGGCGAGTTCATCGCGAAAAACGACTGGTGGTATGCCCACCACTACCCGCTTGAAATGGAACGTGGCCTCGACGCGGTCGAAGACCTCTACACGCCCGGCCGATTCCAGTTTCGCACGAACACGAAAGCATCGATCACGCTCGTCGCGTCCATCGAAGGGCTGCGGTCGGTCGATTGGGACGCTGAGATACAGAACCGTGAGGCGGCGTATAAGGCGGCGGTGTTCCAACCGACGAGCGGCGCTGCGCCGAAGTCAGCGGTCGATGGTTCACCCACGGTGAAGCGCCTCGCGCACGCCGCTGCAGATTTCATCGTCTCGCGGAAGCTGCCCGGGGGTGGCGACGGTGCAACGGTCGTCGCGGGCTACCCGTGGTTCGCTGACTGGGGCCGCGACACGATGATCTCACTGCCGGGTTTGTTGCTCGTCACCCGACGCTTCGAACAGGCCCGCCAGGTGCTGAGCGTCTTCGCGAGCTACGTCAGTGAAGGGATGATCCCCAATCGCTTTGACGACTACACGAACGAACCCGAGTACAACACCGTCGACGCCAGCCTCTGGTTTATCCACGCCTGCTTCGAATACCTGAGGCTGTCGAAAGATCAAAAGACGTTCGACAAGACGCTGCGCCCCGCGTGCGAGAAAATTCTCGACGGCTACCGTGCTGGCACCCGGTTCGGCATTCGCATGGACGAATCGGATGGCCTGATCACGCAAGGCGACGCGACCACGCAACTGACGTGGATGGACGCCAAGTGCGGCGACGTCGCGTTCACACCCCGCCAGGGCAAACCGGTCGAAATCAACGCGCTGTGGTATCACGCCCTTCGCTTGATGCGCCGCGATGAGTTGGCGGACAAGGTGCAGGCCAGCTTTACGAAAGCCTTCTGGATCAGCCCCTTCCGCGGGCTGGCCGACGTGGTCGACGGCGATCGCAAGGACACGGCGATCCGCCCGAACCAGATCTTCGCCGTCAGCCTACCCAACAGCCCACTGACACCCGAACAGCAAAGCGCCGTTGTTGAAGTCGTCCGCAGAGAACTGCTGACACCGTTCGGCCTGCGCACACTGTCCAAGTCCGACCCGAACTTCAAACCGCGCTACACCGGCCCGCAATACCAGCGCGACGGCGCTTACCACAATGGCACCATCTGGCCCTGGCCGATCGGTGGGTTCCTGGAAGCCTACCTGCGCGTAAACAATCGCAGCGCCGAATCGATCGAACAGGCCCGGCAATGGCTGACACCCCTCATCGAGGGCATGCACACGACCGCGTGCATCGGCCAGATCAGTGAAATCTACGAGGCCGCAGAGCCCCACCGCCCCGTCGGTTGCTGCGCGCAAGCCTGGAGTGTCGCGGAAGTGCTGAGGTTGGCGGTGGAGCTGGAGATGTGAGGTCCCGGCTCGCACGTTGGCTCGGTCCGAACGATTCGATCGACGCATGCTCGCACACGCAAAATGTGCGATGCCTTTATTCTTTGGAAACAATTCTGACTTAAAACCTCCCCGTCAAGACAGCGTAGTCGGCAAAACCCCTCGCGGCGATTCACCCTCGCCCAGCCGACCGGGAGCACGTCTGCCAAGAATTAGAACGTTACTTCGTTTACAACTATCAGTGCGCGCACCAACTGCGTGAACGTGGACGGTACGCGCACACATTCAGGGAGAAAGTCCATGCCTCACTTCCGTTCCCATCCGGCCCTCGTGGCCGCGTGTCTCACGGCCCTCGCCGCCTGCCCGGCGATCGCCCAAGTCCAAGGCCCGAGCAGCTCGGCGACCCCGTATGTCCTGCCGTCGTTGGCCAACTGGCAGACCACCTCGATCCTCACGGTCGGGGATACGGTCAACAACAAGCCCGACGGCGTCACCCCCTACCGCATGGTCGGCATCCCCGACGGGCTGGGGGCCTATGACAACAACAATGGCACGTTCACTGTGTTGATGAATCATGAACTGGGCACGACGGCCGGAGTTGCTCGGGCGCACGGCGCCACCGGCGCGTTCGTCTCCAAATGGATCATCAACAAGAGCGACCTCTCGGTCGTCAACGGTTCGGACCTCGTTCAGCAGGTATCGACGTGGAACACCACCAACAGCAGTTACAACGCCCCGGCCAGTGGTCCGCTGATGACGTTCGGCCGTCTGTGCTCGGCTGATCTGGCGAACCAATCAGCATACTTCTATGACCCCACCCCCAGCGCGCCGGCATCGGGTGACGAGGTGGGCACGCAGAACAAGGTCTTCCTCAGTGGTGAGGAAGTCGGTGCCGACGGTCGCGCGTTCGGTCACGTCGTGGACGGCACCGAAGCTGGCATCAGCTACGAGCTGCCACGTCTCGGCAAGTTCAGCTGGGAAAACGCCGTCGCCAGCCCGTCGGCCGGCAGCAAGACGATCGTGTTCGGACTCGACGACAGCACGCCCGGTGAAACGTACCTGTACGTCGGCAACAAGCAGACCACCGGCAGCACAGTCGCCAAGGCCGGTCTGACCAATGGCTCGCTGTACGGAATTAAGGTCGACTCATTGCAGCCTGCCAACGTGCCCATTAATTCCTCCGAAAGCCGGGACAACGCCTTAGGCAACGGAAGCTTCTCGGGCACGAGCTCGTTCTCGCTGCACGCGCACGGAAACGTCGAGAACACCACCGGCACTGCGCTGGACCTGGCCGACGAGGCCGCTGGCGTCACCGACTTCCTTCGTCCGGAAGATGGCGCATGGGACCCGAACAACCCAAGCGACTTCTACTTTGTCACCACAGACCGGTTCGATGAATTTAAGAACGGCGCCGACGTGACGGGCAACGGGACAATCGATCAGGTCGGGCGGTCCCGCCTGTATCGTCTGCGGTTCACCGACATCAACGACCCAACCCTGGGCGGTCAGATCACCTCCGTCCTTGCCGACACGCACGCCGGCCAGATGTTCGACAACATGACGATCACCGACGACGGTTTAATTCTTATGCAGGAGGACGTCGGCGGGCAAGACCACCTGGGCAAGATGTGGGTCCACGACATCGACGGGGCCACGAATAACCTCACCCAGTTGGCCTCGCACAGCGGTGCGTTCTTCACGACGGGGTCGCTCAACTTCATCACGCGTGATGAGGAAGCGTCGGGCATCATCGACATTTCGTCCATGTTTGGCGGGGTGCCGACCTACCTGTTTGACGTCCAGGCTCACGCCGGAACCGGTAACCCGGAAACGGTCGAGTTCGGGCAACTGGCGATCATCTCGGCCGTCCCCGAGCCGACGGGCATCGCACTCTTGGCCGCGGGTGCCGGCCTGTTGTTCGGTCGTCGCCGACAGGTCCGCTAAGGCCCGGCAAGTAAGCGGGCTCTGAGGCATTAGCAAATGGGGCGGGATCGGGTTTGCCGGTCCCGCCCCGCAAGCTGACGGGGTTGTCAGATCGGTTGTCTCGAACATGAGGCGTCCATGCGCGTTGCAATCCTAGCTTACGTGTTCTGCCTGGCGTCGGTCGCGTTTCTCCCTGGTGTGGCATTCTCCCATTCAGGTCATCCCGGTGGCACGCCGATCGGGTCGACGCTCGCCTTTCCGGGGGAATCGCTCGTGAACGTTTCGATCCAAGGTTTTGCATTTCACGCCCCTGACATCACGATCGACGTTGGGGCAACGGTGCTATGGACCAATCTTGACGACAGCGAGCACACTGCCACGAGCCAGACCGGGCCCGGCACGCTGGTCGGGTCGGGGGTGTTCGGCTCGGGCCTGTTGTCGATCAACCAAAGCTACCAGTTCACATTCACCGATATCGGTGAGTTTCACTACTACTGCCTGCCGCACGGCAGCAGCATGCAGGGGGTCGTGCGCGTCACGGCGGTCCCTGAACCGTCTGCGATGCTGCTGATGATCGGGTTCGGGATGATGACGTTTCACCGGTTGCGAAGGAACGCATAGGGCCGTACGCGCGTAACCGCCAGTTCACAGTTGAACGCCTCGGTGACCGGAGGGGCACCGAGGCGTTTGTGTTTCCACCCTTTTTAACGTCGCACACGCTGGTGTCGGCAGGCGACGGCCGGCCCCGTGCCGGTCAACGCTGCGATACCGCCCGGACCCATTGTGACGTTCCGTTGAGATAAGCGGTCATTACTTTTTGCCGAGACAGGTAATACAAATCCGTCCCACCCTGTCAGCACTTCCGTGACGCTCCATGCCTGCACGCAGCAACCGACGGGGCGGTGCGGTTCGGCGGCTTCGTAAATCTCGCTGATCTGACCGATGCAGTGATGTCATCCCGGAGCGCGCGGTAGCGACCCGAGCGATCTCGACTGACAGAATGCTATCGAATGTCCGATCTCTCAGGTCGCTACCGCGCGCTTCGGGATAACACACACTGCGTTCGCGATGGCTGTCACTGATGTGGTCAGACACGCGCCCGCACGCTGAACTTTCCGACGTTCAACAGCACGGGGATCGTGTTCAGGACCATCTGCACGATCAGGCCGATGCGAAAGTCGTAGCCATCGTCTCCCCATATCTGCAGCAGCGCGCCGACGGGGCTGATTGCCCCGAAGATCGGTTTGAACTCTGAGTCGCGCGCGTCGGGCTGGGCGGCGTGGATCGCGGCGTCGATCAGGATGGGCGCCAGCCAGGTGATGAGCAACCACAACCCACCGATCAACAGCGCCTTTGGCACGGCCAGGTAGATCCATCGCAACAGGTAGCCCATCCCGATACAGAACGACGCGACGACGAGCAACGTCGCGACGATCTGCTGGGTTGAGACGTTGACGAGGGTGCCTGCGCTCGCGTCGCCGTCAGCGATGAACAGCAGGGGTAATAGCAGGAGCGTGACCCCGGCAGCGACGGCCCAGATCGGCAGTGGCTGGCGCATCGGGCGCGGGTCGTCCTCCAATCGGTGCCGGCGCCATTCGACGTGCGCCCACGCGGCGCTGGCGAGTGGAACGATCGCCAGCAGCAGCGCGCTGATCGTCATCGCGACCAGTTGGTCGGTGATCGATGGCGTGCGCATGTAGTCGTTGATCTTGAATGACTCCGGCCACGACACCGCGACCGCGCCCAGCGCGATCCAGCCAGCGACCATCGCCAGGCCCAGTGCAGGACCGAACGCCGAGTCCTCACCCCGCCGATACTTGCGAGCCGCGCCGATTAAGCAGATCGCCGCGATGAAAGCGTGCGACAACACCGTTACCGCGTACGCCCACGGGATGAACGTCGCGGTCGCGGTGCCGCGCAGTGTGAAGATCGATTCCACGGTCTGCAGGCCCGCGATCACCTGCAATGGTGGCAGGATCGTCACCAGGCTCAGGTTCGACGACAGCACAACAAACGCCACGCCCCCCATCAACCAGAAGCCACCCTTCATCAGAAAGGCCATAAATGCCGTGACGAACCAGGTGAAGAGCGTCAACTCCAGGAGCGCCACGTTCGCGAAGATGAAATGACTGACGCTGATGCCCGCCTGGCTGGCGACCACGACCCCGAGCAACACGGTCGCCATCGCAAGGACGAACGCCTGCGATCCCGCGCCGATCAGGTACCCGATGACGGCCGTGAACCCACCGACGGGCATCAGTTGGTGCGATTCCATCATCCGCAGCGTGATGTCGCGCCGGATGGCCGCACTGACACGCGAGGCGCCAAAAAGCAGCAGCAAGCCCGATTCGATCACGAGCAACCCCACGACCCACCCATTCCACGCCGGCCCCGTGCGCGGTTGGCTTAGCCGAATCGTGAACGCGATCGCCCCACCGAGCACGAGCATGTACAGCAACGCCACGCTCAACGTGTTCTTCCATCCACCACGGATCTGGAACTGCGAGTAGGCGATGGGGTTGTTGATGAGTGTCGGCATGGGAAATTAATTCTGAACGCTGAAGTCGGAAAGAAAGCAGGATTTCCTCAATCCACTTGTCTAATCCCCGTTCGCAAGTATGCCTCTTCCAACCCCGGCGCGACGGCATTGAACGACGCGACAGGAATTTTCGCTTCGACCAGTTGTGCCAGCAGCCTTACTGCGCTCGCTTTGTCACTGGTATAGTCGAGCGAGCAGCGGTCGCGGTCGACTTGCACCGCGTCGACACCGGTCAGCATCGCCAGTCGTCCCTCGAGCCCCGCGACGGGCTCGGCCAAGCCGATCGCGTAACGACAGCGACCGTTGTCGACGTGACCGGAGACCTCAGCGACCGTTCCAAACTGCACCATTTTCCCACCGGTCATAATGCCGATGTGCGTGCAGTAGTCGCTCATGTCCGCCAGGATGTGGCTGGAGACGATCAGCGCTTTGCCCTGGTCGCGTAGGTCGCACAGCAGTTGCCGAAACTGCACGCGACCCGCAGGGTCGAGCCCTGCTGCCGGTTCGTCGAGCAGGACGAGCGTCGGGTTGGGCAACAGAGTGCGCGCAATTCCGATCCGCTGGCGCATCCCGCGCGACAGACCCTTAATCTTCGCGTCGGCCTTTTCGGTCAGCCAGACCTTTTCCAGCCAGAAGTCGATGCGTTCGTCGGTCTCGCTGGGCGTCAGGTCATAGGCCTTGGCGATGAAGCGAAGGAAGATGCGGACGGTCAGCTCTTCGTAGACCGCCGGTGTGTCGGGCGTGAACCCGATGTGCCGCCGAATCCCCGGGTTCTCGGGCACGAGCGGTTCACCCAGAATCTCGACGATTCCCCGCGACAACGGTTGCAGCCCCGCCAGCACGCGCAGCAACGTCGTCTTGCCCGCGCCGTTGGGCCCGATCAGCCCCAGCAGGTCCCCGCCACGCAGGTTGAACGAGACATCCCCCACAGCCATGAGCTTCCCGAACCGCACGCGGGCGCGGTCGACAGACAAAACGGGCGTAGTCAACGTGGGTTCGTCGGTCATGTGCATCAGTTGTTGTTCGGCTGAACCCCGGCCACCCAGGTTGCGCGCCAACGGTCACGTCGGCGGCGGCACAAACATACCATGGGTTTGCATCGATCCGGAAATCATCTCGTTCCCGCAAACACTTGCACGCATCACGGCGAAGGTAACGCGCGGACCCACGCCGGTGTGCCACGCAGATACGCGTCGATGGCTTTTCGGCGAGACAGGTAATACAGCGCCGTCCCACCCTGCATCAGGATCGCGACGATGATCAGCGTGCCGTAGACGAGCCGGGGGATCAGTTCGGACATCGTGCTGACCAGTTTCATCGCTGCCGGGTCGCCACTCAGTTGTGAGCGGATGGATTCCATCTCGGTCGAGTCGGCGCTGTGGGTCAGTTGCCACAATGCATAGCCGATCAACAGGCTCGCCAGCGCCCCCTGGTTGATCGCGAGCCGCCTCGGCGATCGCTCGTCACCCACCGCCAACCGGTTGGCCTCGCGCAACTCAACCCACGCGACGACCCCCATGCCAATACCAAGAATCAGCGCCGGTGGGGACGTCAGGCTGCAAACCGTCGTCAACATCGCAAAGACCGCGACGCTCCATCCATCAAACTTCGCATAAAACACCGCCCGGCGGATCGGGCGGTAAAGCGTCTGACCGACCGTCAACGCGGTAAGTTGCTCGGGCGTTAGCGCTATCGGAATGGGTGAAGTCCGTGCCGCCGAGGCAGGGTGTGCATACGGAAGGATCGGGTCAGAGGGCGGTGAGTTCGATGGCACGCAACCATCATCGGTAAGGGGGAATAGGTTTCAAATCAATCGTGTTTACGGGACTGCGCTACGCCTTCGACTGTTTAGGCCGCATACGTGCCTCAAGGTCAGAGACGGGGAAAAATTGAAAGGTCTTACGCCGCTTGCTCGATTGTAAGAACCCGAGTTCGACGAGTTTTAGCAAGTCTGATCGGGCCGTTTGATAGACGGTGTTGTTGCTCGTCTGATGAGAAGTGATCGTATACGCGGCGTCGGGATGCCGCAGCGCATGGCTCAGGAGCGCGATTTGGCGATGGTTGAGTGAATCGTTGTCGCGAACCAACCGCTCCGCCTCCCGAACGTCGGACATCTTTCTTTTAATGTACGATTGAAGATTGTCGATGCCGCGACGGATGAGGTCGAGGTGATAGAGGATAAAATACGTCAGGTCGTTATCGTCCGTCTCCGTATAAAGAAAGGCGCGACCGTACTCTACCTGCGCGGCTCGAATTAACTGCGAGATGGAGATGAACTCACACAACCAGTATCCCGACCTCAACATCGACCAATAGAACAGAGCTCGAGCACACCGCCCGTTACCGTCGACAAACGGGTGGTCGTACGCCAACCAAAAGTGTAACACGGTCGCTCGGACGACCGGATGAATAAACCGCGAGGGCGTCTCACCGTTTGCGAATGCGCACAGAGCGTTCAACCGATCGGATAACAATCCCGCCACCGGCGGCTCGTGGAGCACTTCACCGAAGGCGTCTTCCACAACGATTCGTTCATCCGCCCGTCGCAATCGACCTGCGCCGTCGGAAATCTCAAGCGTGCCCTCGGTCAGTACCCGGTGCAATTCGAAGATGGTGTCGACCGTCAGCGGACGATCCGTCAGCAATCGGATTCGCTGCATGGCTAAGTAATTGTTTTTGATCATCTGCTCACCGATATTTCGGGGTTGACGTCCCGAGCGCAGCATCTCTTTGGCAACTACGCGCGTGGTCGCGGCCCCTTCGATCTGGCTTGAAGTGATCGCCTCCTCCATCAACGAACTAACAATGTATCGATCGCGCAATGCCGGATTGGCTATCTGGTCCGCGAGCAAGATTTGGCCCGCGGCATCTTTATCTAAGGTGTGAAGCAGTTCGGTTGCAGGATCGGGCACACAGTATTGGAAAGGCCGTCCATTAAGATCGGTTAGAGGCAAAGGTTTGAGAAGCGGCGCTCGCGCGAGCTTAGTCAATACCCACCACTGCGAGTGTGTTAGTGGATCAGGGGACTGCAGGCGGCGTAGTTTATCCCAGTGGAGATACCGTCCACCATAGGTCGGCATTGAAGCGTTGTGATCCCAAAGTCTCATCAAGTCAGATTTCGCAATTTCATCGCGAAATATGACTTGCCATTCAGGTGGACGTTGCGGGATTTTCATTTCTTGCCCAATTACTATTATCTACTAAAATAGAATAAATTAGTAATCAGCAGAAATCAAACTAATCTGTTGCAGATTAGTAGATATTAGTAGCTACTCTGCCGGCGAACCGTCAACGGCACGGGTTGGGCTGCGGGCTTGTAGCTCGGTTCGATCGCCAGTTGCAACGGGCGGCGTTGGCCGGCGGGGGGGAGGCCTTCGGTGTCGATGATCCGCTGGAGCGCCATGATCCCTTCGATCAGTGTCTCCGGGCGGGGTGGGCAGCCGGGCACGTAGACGTCCACGGGCATGAACTGGTCGATGCCCTGGATGGTCGCGTACGCGTCGAACACGCCACCCGTGCTGGCGCAGGCACCCATGCTGATGACCCACTTGGGTTCGGTCATCTGCTGATAGACGTGCTGCAGGACGGGCATCATCTTAGTCGTCACCCGACCGGCCACAATCATCAAATCGCTCTGCCGCGGGCTGAAGCGCATCGCTTCGGCGCCGAAACGGGCCAGGTCGTATCGGCTGGAGGCGGTCGCCATCAATTCAATGCCACAACACGCCGTCGCGAACGGCATCGGCCACAGTGAACTGCGGCGAGACCAATTCACGACCTTCTTCAACTGGGTCGTCAAGACATTGTCGGATAACTGCTGGGTGTCGATCATGGGAAACTCCGTCCGATCCATCGACATCTTAGTGACATAGGGATGAGTTCTCCAGTGGGGATTGGGAATCAACCCGTTCTGGCCACACCCGCGTCACGGCGATGCGCAGCATGGATCTTGGCCGTACCACGGGCGGCTCGCCCGTGCTTTCATTTCTCTCGAAACAAAGACATGGGTGGGCCGCCCATGGTACGGCAGACTTGCGGTTACACCGCACATCGACGCAGGCGTCGCCACTAAGATGAAATCCTCGTATAGCGACCCCATTGCCCGGTCGATAGAGTAGTCACCCCGGAGGATTCCAACGTGGCAACGAGCGAGCGTCCCAAGGTCATGGTGTCTGGTTGTTTCGACCTGCTGCACAGCGGGCACGTCGCGTTCCTGGAAGAGGCCGCCGAGCTGGGTGATCTGCACGTCGCGATCGGGTCGGACCGGACGGTGCTGGGCCTGAAGGGGCGTCCGCCGATCAATTCCGAAGCGGAGCGCAAGTACCTGATCGAATCGCTTCGCTGTGTGCACACGGTCTACGTGTCGACCGGGTCGGGCATTTTGGACTTCCTGCCCGAGATCGAGCAGATCAAGCCTGACATCTTTTTAGTCAACATCGACGGCAACAGTGACCACAAGCGGGCGACGATCGACGCGATGGGCGTCAAGTATCAGGTATCGCAGCGTAAGCCGCACGAAGGGCTCGCCGAGCGGTCGACGACGTCGTTACGGCAGGTGCACGTTGTCCCGTACCGATTGGACTTGGCCGGGGGCTGGCTCGACCAACCGTTCGTCAGCCAATACGCCAGTGGCGCCGTGATCAACTGTTCACTCGAACCGCGCGAGGAATACGAAACGCGAAGTGGCATGGCCTCAAGCACCCGCAGGACCGCGATAGCGCTCTGGGGACCGAAACTGCCCGCGCAGGATCGTGAACGGCTGGCGCAGATGATCTTCGCATTCGAAAACCCACCCGGCACCAGCGCCGTCGCGGGGTCGCAGGATCCGATCGGCATCGTTTACCCCGGTGTGAATTACATTTATTACGAAGGCCGCTACTGGCCCAGCCGCATCGAGACGACGACCCGGCGGGACGTCATCGACTTTCTCGAACAACACCTCTATCTCGTCTTCACGAAGTCCCGCCCCGGTCAATTTGAAGTGCTCGCCGAGAAACGCGTCGACGTCGCTGGAGCCAAACGGCTCGCCGTCGCTGCTGAAACTGCGTGGGCGGCGCTATTAAAGACGGACGCAAAAGCCTTCGGCCAGGCGATGACCGAAAGCTTCGACGCGCAGGTCGCGATGTTCCCGTTGATGGCGACCCCCGAAATCCGCGCGACCATCGAACAACACCGCGCAACGACGCTGGGCCAAAAAATCACCGGCGCCGGTGGTGGTGGCTACGTCGTCCTCTTTAGCCAACGCCCGATCGAGAATGCGATCCGGTTAAAGGTGCGGACGGAAGACTAAAGTTACCCTCGTTGAACGAGGCGGTGCGCTTTATAGCGATGCAATGCGCACTGGCCAGTTCTGCATTCCGCATTATATTTATCCGGATTGTCCCACGAAATCGTAGATCTGTCAGTGAAAATGCGCCGCGTAATGCTCTGGCGCGCATCGAATGGGTGAAGAGTAGGGACCGGTCGCAACAGCCAACGATGCGACCCGTTCACAATGTTCTTTGACAACTGAATCTCGCAATTGCACGCGCGTGCAGACGATGCGCAAGCCCACGTTTAGCGGCTGGCCCGCAGGGCCGCATGGAGTGCCTGGAAGACAAGAAGGCGTCCCTGCGGGATGGCGGCTAAACGTGAACCTCAGGAAACCGGCCTCCTATCAACCGCCGTCGGTTCGTGTCGTTCGGTGTCGTTTATATGTCGGTTCGCGGTCGGTTGTATGTCGGTTTGTCGCGGTATTTATGAGGTAGTCGCGAACCGTAAACCGGTCGCTCACAAAGACTTAAGAAACACCGCGGGAAACCAAACGGCTGTTTTTTATTTTTTCACTCTGTCGTGACACGCAGCCTCTGGCCCATGCGGTTCTGACTTCACAGGCCCGAGGGCCCGTGTCACGCAAGAACCTTACCGATCCACCCGCACGAACTCGCGGCGTTGGTAGCGGTAGAATTGGGCCCAGTTCCAGAACGTGCGGACGGGGTGCACCTCGTCACCGGCGGGGAGCCAGTCGGGACCAAGTTGTAAGCGTAAGCCGTCGTCCTTGATCGGGGTCGTGCCACGGTAGTAATTCCAAACGACGAGGCGCTTCACCGCAGGTGACCCGTTGACGTCGGCGGCGATGCGGTCGGGAGCCACGTCGCTTCTGACGTTAAGCTGGCCCCAGATCTGGTTCTGAAGAAACTCAAGGGGCGACGACTTGGTGTTCGTTAGACGGTAAAGGTAGTAACTGCCACTATGATCCTGGATCGACGCCATGCCGGGCGCCGCGCCGCCATGCCCCGGTTGGACGAACGTGACCACGGTCCCATCCCCCTTCGGGCTCCCAGCGATGATGTCGGTCGCGATGCGGGCCATCGGCGCTTCGGTGCCCGCAGTCAAGCGCCCGGTGAACTGAGCAAGGTTCAGCGCGACAAAACACGCGATCGCGCTCCAGCGCAACGGGCGCGTTGGTAAACGCATGAAGAGCACCGCGACGACGATCGCGACGGCGGGCCAGACGATCGCGAGCCAGCGCGGCATCCAGATCGACTTGCGACCGACCTCCTGTCCCATCTCGCGCCCCATGACGTGACCCCGCCGGGCAAAGTAACCCTCGATGCCAGCATGAAGCACGATACACAGTACAAGGACGGCCGCGACGACCAACGCGAACCGCAGGCTCACGAGGAGGCGCTGACCAACGGTCTCACCCGCGCGGTCGAACCAGATCGCTGCTGTCGCGCCGAGCAGCCCACCAAACAGCCAGGGTTGCGTCAGCCGGTAGCCCCAGCGGATGACCCAATCGGTGTTGGCCTCGGCACCCGGTCGCAAGAGCGCATCACCCAGTGCCCAGAGAACGCCGAGCGGGATCACGATCGCGATTGCCCGCCAGGCCCATTGGCTGACCTGTGTCAGAGCACAGGCACTGACGATGCACCCGAGCAGTACCCACCAACGGCCGTGGATGAGCTGTGAAAGAGAGTCGATCCAGTACGCAGGTGAGACCGGTGTGTTGTTGGAGGCGCAGTATATCGCGTACGCAGGGACGACGAGCCAGATCGTCAACCACAGGCCAGTGCGCCAGGGGGATTCGATGCGACTGAAGTCCGATACGAGGCTGGTCCCGCGCAACCGATGGCTCCAGGGCATCGCGCCGACGAGCAGCAGCGCGAGGATGCTGCCGAGCATCCATGCCATGACGGTCGGTAGACCGGGAACGACGGTGCCGGGAGGCTTCTCCTGGATCCAGAGGAAGCTGAACAGGAACGCCGACGCAGTGTCGGCGACAATGAGCGGGGTCGGTTGGTCGCGGTTGCGGGTGTCGGTCCAGTCGATGCCGGAAGCGCCCCAGCCACGCTGTTCGATCTGTTCCCCGACGACGTTGAACGCGCCGTAATGCACCGCGTCCCCGGCGACAGTGATCGTGAGCCCGATGACCAGCGCCAGTGTCTTCCAGCCTGTGACGCGCCGGCCGGTCAGAAAGAAGACGACATGAAGCCCCAGAACCGCGAACCCCATCCCGTGCAGCCCGACCATGGCTGCGGCGCTGGCAACCCACGCGAGGAACGCGGTGCTGCGGCTCGTGCGCACCCACCACATCAGGCATGCGGTCGACAGCGCGACGAAGAGCCATAACTCCATGTACATCTTGCCATCGCGCGAGTAGGCCAGCAGGTAGGCACTGATGGCGGTGAACCCCGCAGCGGTGAGGCTGTCTCGCACACTGACGAGCTGGCGCGCCAGGAAGTACATCGCGGGGATCATGAGCGTGCCGGCGATCGCTGGCATCAGTCGCATGCCGAACGGATCCATCGGGATGTGCCGCGACAACCAGAAGTAGAGCTGGTAATGCAACGGCGGGAACCACGCGTCGCGCAGCGAGTCGAGCAGTTGGCGGTACGTCCCGGAGATGCGCCGGTACGTCGCTGCCTCGTCACCCCAGAGGCTTGGCCGGTCGAGAGCAGTGAACCGCAATGCGCCACCGATGAGCGTGAATGCGCACAACAGGAGCAGCACCAGATGACGTCGCCACCAGGGAACACGGATGATCGCTTCAGAAGGGACGGGCAGCGCGCGGTCCTCGACGACCACGAGTTCGTCGCGGACGGGTTCGTTCGGCGAGTCGATGAGGGTGGGTGCGCTCGACATGTGAAAGTGCCCACGGCGAATGTCCGTGGGCACGGTGTTCATGCTTGTATAGTCGTCGACCGGCGACCGCGTTGTGGTCGCTCGTCAGTCTTAACGTCAATCCCAGCGGAAGATTCCCTTGCCCCAGGCGTAAATGTAGGCCACCAGCAAGATGGCGATGAAGATCACCATCTCCATCAACAGGAGGGTCGAATGCGTGCCCGGCACCTGCACCGCGTGGGGGAAGATGGTCGCCCAGGGGTAGAAAAAGACGATTTCGACGTCAAAGACCAGGAAGATCATCGCGACGATATAGAACTTGACGTTGAACCGCTGGCGCGTGTCACCGACGGGCACCATGCCACTTTCGTAGACCTCTTCCTTACCCGGACCCGTGCGGCTGGGCCCGATGAGCGTCGACAGGACGACGTTCATCACAGCGAACCCGACACCCATGATGATCAGGAGCACGACCGGCGCCCACGCGGCCGGCGCGTCGGAAGCGGTCGTGGTGGCTTGTGCAAGGATCGGAAGCATGGAGGCAAGTGTAGGTATTGCCCTCCGATTTTCAAAGGCCCCAAACCTTGAGCCCCACCCAGAAGTGACCGATAAACCCCATACGTCATGCCACGCCCCCGCGTCCTGTTGATCGCCGAAGCCGCTAACCCCGAGTGGGTGAGCGTGCCCCTCGAGGGGTGGTCGCACGCGCGGGCGATTCAGGGGCAGGTCGATGCGCACCTCGTCACGCAGGTTCGCAACAAGGGCGCGATGGAGCGCGCGGGGCTGGTCGAGGGACGCGAGTTCACGTCCATCGACTCTGAAGCCGTCGCGCGACGCCTGAACGACTGGACCAACAAACTGCGTGGCGGGACGAAGACCGGTTGGACGCTCAGCACCGCTGCGGGCGCGATCGCGTACCCGTACTTCGAGCAACTGCTCTGGCAGCAATTCCGCGATCGGTTGCGGGCGGGGGATTACGACCTGGTGCATCGACTGACACCACTAAGCCCGACGACACCGAGCCCCATCGCGCCCAAGCTGCGCGAGATCGGTGTACCGTTCGTCTGGGGACCGATCAATGGTGGCGTGCCTTGGCCGAAAGGGTTCGACGGGGCGCGTCGCAAGGAAAAGGAATGGCTTAGCTACGTGCGGGATGCGTACCGGATCATGCCCGGCTACCGCGCCACACGCGGTAGCGCCAGTGCGATCCTCGTCGGGTCGTTCGATACGTTTGCGCAGGTCCCCCGCTGCTATCACGATCGCTGCGTCTATGTGCCGGAAAACGCGATCGAACCGGCCCGGTTTACGAAACAGCGGACGCGCAAAGCGGGCCTGCCGTTAAAGCTGATCTTCGTCGGCCGGCTGGTGCCGTACAAAGGCCCGGACATGCTGCTGGAAGCTGCGGCGCCGTTGATCAACGCGGGCAAGGTGACGCTCGACATCATCGGGGATGGCCCGCTGCTTCAACCGTTGCGCGACACGGTGAGTCGAGATGGTCTGGGCAACGGCGTGCGCCTGCCCGGTTGGGTGAAGCACAGCGAACTGCAGAACTGGCTGATCGACAGCGACCTGTTCGCGTTCCCCAGTGTGCGCGAGTTCGGTGGCGCCGTCGCCCTCGAAGCAATGGCTGTCGGCTTGCCCCCCGCGGTCATCGCATATGGGGGACCCGGGGAGCTCGTGACGCCCGAGACAGGGTTCCTCATCCCCATCGGCAGCCGCGAGCAGATCGTGCGCAGCTTCCGCGAGTTGTTCCAACGCCTTTGTACTGATCCCAACCAGATCGACTCGCGCAGCAGCCCGGCCATGCAGCGGGTGCGCGACCACTTCACATGGGACGCCAAGGCCCGGCAAGTCACTCGTGTCTATGACTGGGTCCTCAATGGCGGCGACAAGCCCGACTTCACACGGCAGGTCGTCCCCCACCTGCGATAGCGTCCGCTCGCATACGATTGGCCATGCTCCAAATGGCAAAGCGGAACGGGAGGCACCGTTCGGGTTCGATAAGGTGGGTCTATTCCGGTTATGCAGAGTATGCGTCCGATAAACGAAGGAGGTGACCGGAATTCCAGCCTGTTTCAAGCGGAACCAACATTGGCCCGATAATGGGTTCGCCGCTATGTTGCGGGGATGCGGTCGTTGGTGTTCTTACCGTTCGCCTACATTTGTGACGCAGAGGGCTTTGTCTTCTTCGCCGCCTACGCAGCGTGCGTGGGTGCGACCCTGCTGGTCGTCCGGCAGATCACTAAGCGCTCAGCGGCGTCGCAACCGGCGTCTTTCGCCCTTCCCGCAGTTTCGGCTTGAGATACTCGCCGGTGTAACTGCCCTTCACTTTCGCAACCTGTTCCGGTGTGCCCTCGGCGACGACGCGCCCACCATGGTCACCACCGTCAGGGCCCATGTCGATCAACCAGTCGGCACACTTAATGACGTCCAGGTTGTGCTCGATCACCAGCACCGTGTTGCCCAGGTCGGCCAAACGGTTCAACACGTTCAGCAGGTTCTGGATGTCGGCAAAGTGCAGGCCCGTCGTCGGTTCGTCGAGGACGTATAGCGTATGACCGGTTGGGTTCTTTCCGAGTTCCGATGCCAGCTTCACACGCTGCGCTTCACCACCCGACAACTGCGTCGACGGTTGGCCGAGCTTCACGTAACCCAGGCCCACGTCGTTCAACGCCTTGAGCATGCGGTGGATGAGCGGGAAGTTCTCAAAGAAACCCATCGACTCCTCAACCGTCATCGCGAGCACCTCGGCGATTGTCTTGCCGCGATAGGCGATCTGGAGTGTCTCGGCGTTGTAGCGCGTGCCGTGGCAGACCTCGCAGTTGACGTACACATCCGGCAGAAAGTGCATCTCGATCTTCTTGGTCCCCTGCCCCTGGCACGCCTCGCAGCGGCCACCTTTGACGTTGAAGCTGAAACGACCCATCTCGTAACCGCGCAGCTTCGCCTCGCGCGTCTTGGCGAAGACCTTGCGCACGTCGTCGAACACACCGGTATACGTCGCGGGGTTGCTGCGCGGTGTGCGGCCGATGGGAGACTGATCGATCTCGATGACCTTGTCGATCTTGTTGACGCCGTTAAGCGCCTTGTGCTCACCGGCCTTAAGCTTCGACGCGTACAGCTTGCGCTTCAGCGCCGGCAGAAGCGTCTGGTTGATCATCGTGCTCTTGCCACTGCCACTGACGCCGGTGATGCAGATGAGCCCACCGAGTGGGATGCGCACGTCGACATTCTTGAGGTTGTTCTCGCGACACCCCTTGAGTTCGATGCAATGCCGATCCGGATCCACCGGCCGGCGGATGTCGGGAGTGTGGATCGCGAGGTCACCGGTGAGGTACTTGATCGTGATGCTTTGCTTCTGGTTCAGCACCGCGGGCATGGACCCATGCGCGACGAGCTGTCCACCGTGCGAGCCCGCGCCGGGGCCGATGTCGATCAGGTAATCCGCAGCACGGATGCAGTCCTCGTCGTGTTCGACCATCAACACGGTGTTGCCGATATCGCGCAGACGCAGGAGCGTTTTGATGAGCCGCGCGTTATCCCGCTGGTGCAGGCCGATCGTCGGCTCGTCCAGGACGTAGCAGACACCGACCAACCCACTGCCCACCTGCGTCGCCAGACGGATACGCTGCGCTTCGCCACCTGAGAGCGATCCGGTCTTACGATCGAGAGTCAGGTAACCGAGGCCCACGTCAAACATGAAGCCCAGTCGCGCCGAGATCTCGCGGATGATCGGCTCGGCGATCTTCGTCCCCTCTTCACTCAACCGAAGTTTGATGAAGAAGTCCTTGGCTCGCTCGACCGTCATCTTCGTGACATCGTCAATGCTGTAGCCGGGCAACGCCGGCAGCACGGTTTTAACATTGTCCTCTACCTCGGCTTTTGCCTTTTTCGTACCTCGGGCGGCCCGCCCGTGTTCTTGCTTCTGTTCCGAAGACACGGGCGAGCCGCCCGTGGTACGAGGAAGATGGCCGTCCAGCGTGTGAAGGCGCACCGCCATCGCTTCCTTCTTCAGGCGCGTGCCCATGCATACGTCGCACGGTTGTTCGGACATGTAGCTATGCAGGCGGTGCTTCACCCATTCGCTCTCGGTGTTCTCGAACCGCCGCTGCAGGTGTGAGATGACGCCTTCGAACTCCGTGCCCGTTCCATTGTCCCCCTTCTTCGCGGTTCCGAACATCAGGATGTCGCGCACCTTCTTGGGGATCTCACTGAACGGTTTGGAATAGTCGATGGCAAAGTCGCGGCTGAACGTGCGCAGCACGCGGCTGTAGTAGATGTTCATCCGCTTGCCGTTCTTGCGCCACGCTTCGATCGCGCCGTTCTCCATGCTCAGCGACTCGTCCGGCACGACGAGGTCGGCATCAAACTCGAAAATAGTCCCCAACCCGTGACACGACGGACACGCACCGTGCGGGCTGTTAAAGCTGAACAGCCGTGGCTCGAGCTCGGGCAGCGAGACGTTGGGGTGAATTGGGCAGGCGAACTTCTCGCTGTAGATCTGGTCTGACCACGTGCCGTCGGCGTTGCCCGTCGCGATGATGACCAGCCCCTGCGCCAGCTTCAATGCCGTCTCGATCGAATCGGCCAGGCGCGAACGAATCTCTGGCTTCAGAACGATGCGGTCGACGACAGCCTCAATGTCATGTTTAAACGTCTTCTTCAACGTCGGCGCTTTGTCCGGCGACTGCAGCTCGTGCATCTCGCCATCCACACGGGCGCGAACGAAACCCTGCTTGTGGATCGCCTGGAAGACATCCTTATGCTCGCCCTTCTGGCTGCGCACCAGTGGGGACAGGATCATGATCTTCGTGCCGGCGGGCAGCTTCATGACCGCGTCAACGATCTGCGACGGTTGCTGCGCTGCGATCTGACGGCCACATTCCCAGCAATGGGGCGTTCCGGCGCGAGCGAAAAGCACACGCAGGTAGTCGTAAATCTCCGTCGTGGTCGCGACCGTTGAGCGGGGGTTGGACGAACTGCCCCGCTGTTCGATCGAAATAGTCGGTGGCAGGCCTTCGATTTCGTCGACATCCGGCTTTTGCAACTGGTCTAGAAACTGCCGGGCATAGGTCGAAAGCGATTCCATGTACTTCCGCTGGCCCTCAGCGAAGACGGTGTCGAACGCCAGGGTGCTTTTACCACTGCCGGACAGGCCGGTGACAACCACGAGCTGGTCGCGCGGTATATCAACAGAGACGTCCTTGAGGTTATGCTCGCGGGCGCCGCGGATTCGGATGGATTTGAGGCTCATGGGGTCTCGAGAAATTTGCTGCATCAACTAAGCGGTACGCATCTTAGGCACACGGATTCAAGCTCGGCGATTGTACGGCTAATGTTGGGATGAGCAACGGGAGTGAGATGATGAACCACGAAGGCACAAAGACACGACGCAGTTTGCGGGCGCTCCAGCTCTTTCTTCGTGGCTTCGTGGCTTCGTGGTTAGTCCTCTTTGTTTTAGACGCAAGTGTTTTGGCTGACGATTCCGCCAAACCCAAGGTCGCCGTTTTTCCGATCGCGGGTGATGCCGACGAAAAGTTGCGCGAGCGGGTAGGGTTTTCCCTTCGCAGCAAGCTCGACCGCGAAGGGACGTACGAAGCGGTCTCGGGTGTGGAAATGACCGAAGCGCTCGGAAAGGAAAAGGTCGATTTCTCGACTGCCACCGACTCCATCGAAAAGATAGCCCAGCCCCTGGCGGCGGACGTTGGCATCTGGGGCGACCTATCGGGCAAGACTCTCAAGGTGAAGGTCTTCGACTTCCGCCAACTCGACCCCCTGCCGTTCGAGATCAAGCAGGACATCAACGAGCCGACGGACGTCCGTTTTGTCAGTGAAAAGGTGCTCGAACACCTCGCCGACGTGCGCAAGTTTACCCACATGACCGAAGAAGCCGTCGCCCACGATGCGACCGCGGACGAGCTGTGGGAAACCAACCCGAACCTCGTCGTCAACGGTGACTTCACCGAGCCGGGCAAGTGGGAACGTCTTTACATGTCCGAACGCCACGAGATCAAAACGAGCAGCGCGCTGCCCGAGCGCGACAAGATCGTCATCTATTCCATCACCGACGCCGACGGCACACCGAACAACGTGCTGGCAATGAACCTGTCGCGCACGGCCGCTGAGAACAACGGGCTGGCGGCGCTGTCGCAAGCGATCACCGTCGAGCCAGCCACGCGCTACCGCCTGCAGTTTCGGTACAACAGCGCCGCGCCGGTGCTGCACGTCTTCGTAAAGGGTTACACGCTCGTGAAAGACGGCCAAGGTGGTACCGTTGAACGCGAGATCTATCGTCGGCAGGTTCCCGTGACGGGTGGCACCGATGGCAAGTGGGTTACGATCGTCGACGACTTGAACCCCCAGCACGTGACCTTCCCCGTGCAACTGCTGCGCGTCGATCTCTACGCATATCTGCAACCGGGCCTGGTAATGTTTGACGACGTCGTCTTGAAAGCGGTCGGTGGGCAAACCCGCAAAGCCACCGACGCCGCGATCGACATGCCGACGACCAGACCGAGCAAGCGTTCGAACTGATCGCCTAATTCACTTCGCAGCGGTCTGTGCCACGTCATGAGCAACCTTCCGATCGCACCATCCGCCGGCGACGCCGTCACGTGGCGCAGTGTGTTTATCGGAACGATCGGTGTCACCGTTATCTCAGCGGTCACGCCGTACAACGATTACGTCATCAACAACAGCTTCATCACCGGCAATTTCTTCCCACCGGCGCTGGTGCTGGGGCTGCTGGTGCTGGTCGGGCTCAACGCGTTGCTGCACGCATTCGTTCCTCGCCGCGCGCTGACCGGCGCTGAGACGGGCGTGATCACAGCGATGCTGCTGGTGACGTGCTGTGTCCCTGGACAAGGCCTGATGCGCGGGCTGGTGCCACTACCCGTGGCAATGTTTCAACTGGGCAGCATCAACGACACGATCTGGAAGGCGTTCACTTCGCTGGGCCTGCCTTCGTGGTTGTTCGCAGTGGAGGACCTATCAACGGGCAAGACCAGCCCGGTTGTCACCGAGTTCTACGCGCGCACACCGGACGATGGGTCGATCCCGTGGGGTGCGTGGGTCGTGCCACTGGCTGGTTGGGGTGTGTTCGTCGCGTGCCTGTGGGCCGCGCTGGTCACGCTGGCCACCCTGTTGCGACAACAGTGGTCGGTGAACGAACGACTGCCCTTCCCGCTGGCGCAGCTAGGCACACTGTTGGTCGAGCCGCCGGCACCGGGGCGCGCGGTGAATCGATTGCTGTCCAACAAGCATTTCTGGATCGCCACTGGTGCCGTGTTTGTCCTGCAGGGGCTCGTGGCGATGCACGTGTATCAGCCGGAGAACTTTCCCGATCTGAAGTTCACGTTCGACCTCAATAAAGTCCTCAGCGAGGAACCATGGCGCTACCTGGGTGGCGAGGTAAAACGGTCGACGCTTTACTTCTCACTCGTCGGCATCATGTACTTCATTCAGTCGCGCGTGGGCTTCAGCCTGTGGGCGATCTTCATGATCGAGCAGTTCATCCTCGTCAGCATCCGCACGACGGGTGACGACGTGCCGCAACCGGCATGGGACGACCAGCACCTCGGCGCGTGCGTCGTCTTTCTGCTTGGAACGTTGTGGATCGGCCGGCGACACTGGTACACCGTTGTCCGTCAGGCGATCGGCCTGGAACGACCTGCGAGCGGTCAGCCCAACTACGCGACGCGCGCCCGTGTGCTGGTCGCGGCGGCGCTCGGCATGGTCGTGTGGCTGATCGTGGTCGGGGTGACGCCTTGGTTCGCGGTCGTCATCGTGGTCTTCATCCTCGCGATCCACGTCATCATCGCGCGCATCGTCGCTGAGACGGGCCTGCCGTTCATGCGCGTAATGGCGAACCTGACGACGGCGACGTCGAATTTTTCCCCGTCGTTGTTAACGGGTCGCGATGTCTTCTTCGCGGGCTTCGCGAGCTATGCGGGCCCCATCGCCAGCCGGGAGAGCCTTCTGGTACACGCGCAGCACGGTCTACAGATTGCGGCACCCAATAACGATTCACCGAGCCATCGTCGTCGTGTGGTGGCAGCGATGGCGTGGGCGCTGACGGTGGCGTTCGTCGTCTCGGCTGCTGCGTCACTGTGGTGCTACTACAGCTATTCACTCCCACTGAACCGCGGCGCGAGCGTGATGGAAAACAACTACGGCGCGATCGACCAGCCGCGCCAGTACATCGCCGACCCGTTTACCAACCACGCCAAGGGGCAATATCCACCCAAAGCGCACAATGCTGCGTTGCACGTCACGACCGGTGGCACAATCACCGCGGTCCTGCAGTTCGGCGCGTTGCGTTACGCGGCCTGGCCACTGGCGCCGGTCGCTTACCTCGTCAGTCATACGTGGTACATCAAGCTGGCGTGGTGGAGCATTCTGGTGGGTTGGACGCTTAAAGTTCTCGTCCTGCGCTTTGGTGGGGCCAGCCTGTTTCAAACGCTCAAACCCGCATTTGTCGGCCTCATCGTGGGTGAAGCGCTCGCGACCGGTTTCTGGCTGCTCATCGCGATGGTGATGGCGTGGACGGGTCAGGACTATCAGTCGATTCAATTTTTGCCGCAATAACGACCGTTCTGCCCGCATCGCCGGCCCCCTAGAATCGCGCTGCGGAGCAATGGTGGCGATCTCGGATTATCTCGAATCGTGGAAAGTGACCCAGCGAGAAATTTGCGAGCACCTCTTCGTTGTGCCGCTTTCACCGCTGCCGCGATTCGTCGCCGGTGCCGACGCGGCCTTTTCATCTGACAAGACGACCGTTTTCGCGGCTGCGGTTGTTTACGATCGCGAGAAACAGCAGATCGTCGACATCGCACACGCGACCGCGCCAGTTACGGTTCCCTACGTCCCCGGCTATCTCAGCTTTCGCGAAGGCCCTGCGGTTCTCCTGGCGATCGGGAATCTTACACACGAGTTCGGCGTTATCTGCTTTGACGGCCAAGGGATCGCGCACCCCCGCCGTTGCGGGCTGGCGACGCACCTTGGCGTGACGCTGGACGTGCCGTCGATCGGATGTGCGAAAAGTCGGTTGATTGGAACCTACGACGAACCCGCAGCCGCCGCGGGATCAACCGCGCCATTGATGGACAAAGACGACCCGATCGGCCTCGTCATCCGCACTAAGGACCGAACGCGGCCGTTGTTCATCAGCATCGGGCACCGCGTCGATTTGGCCAGTGCGGTTGAGCTTGTGTTGGCCTGTCGCACCCGCTATCGCATCCCAGAACCCACCCGGCAGGCCGATATCGAAGTTGCCAAACTTAAGCGACGTACGTGGCACCGTATTTGAGACACGTCTCCCAGGAAATACTAAAGGAGACGCTATGTCTGCAAAATTGCCCAATAAAAAAGTGGCCCTGTTGGTGACCGACGGGTTTGAGCAAGTTGAATTGACCAGCCCACGTGAAGCGTTGGACGACGCTGGCGCAACTACGCATCTGATTTCGCCGGCGAGCGGCAAAGTCCAGGGGATGAATCACGACGAGAAAGGCGACAAGTTCAGCGTCGACGTAACGCTCGACAGCGCCAATCCGGACGATTACGACGCTTTGGTCCTGCCCGGCGGTGTCGCGAACCCCGATACGCTTCGCACGAATGACAAGGCCATTCGTTTCATCAAGGCATTCTTTGAAGCGGGCAAACCGGTCGCTGCGATCTGCCACGGTCCGTGGACACTGATTGAGGCCGATGTCGTGCGTGGCCGTCAGGTGACCAGTTGGCCCTCCTTGAAGACCGATCTGCGCAACGCCGGTGCGGATTGGGTCGACGAAGAGGTTGTCTGCGACCAGGGTCTCGTCACCAGCCGAAAGCCTGCCGATCTTCCTGCATTCAACCGCAAGATGATCGAAGAGATCGCCGAAGGGGTGCATGCAGGTCAGCATGCCTAGTTCTGGTCAACCATACTTTTAAGGAGCAAACAATGAGCACTGAAACCGTAACCGCACAAAGTGAGGACGTGAAAAAGCTCGCCAAGATGATTCACGGAATCGACTTCGCGATGTTTACCACGGCAACTGAAGAAGGTTCTCTGCGCAGCCGACCGATGTCGACGCAGAAGACGGAGTTCGACGGTTCGCTGTGGTTTTTCAGCGATATCGATTCCGGAAAAATGTTCGAGGTCGAGCAGGACCGCCACGTAAACCTTGCGTATGCCGAACCGCAAAATCAGCGATACATCTCAGTCAGTGGCCGCGCGACCATTAGCCGCGACAAAGCGAAGATCAAGGAACTTTGGAGTCCCGCGATCAAGGCGTGGTACCCGGAAGGACCGGACGACCCGAAGATCGCATTGATCCGCGTGGACGTCGATCAGGCCGAATATTGGGACAACCCCAATAACAAGGTTGTCACCCTCATCGGTTTTATTAAAGCGACCATGACCGGTGAACGCTATATGCCAGGCGATCATGCAAAAATGAACCTGGCGTGAGATTAATCTAGCCCTCTCCCCAGTACTTATGGGAGAGGGCAAGCTATCCATTTCCTGTAAAACGCCGTCCGTCGAATCGCCCGGCGACTGCGCCTTGCAGAGCCCAAGCAACCGGGCTTTCGGTGATGCCTCGGTTGCTTTTCTCGTAATTCCTCAATCCCCGATCAATGCGCCGGCGCGGTCACCGTCGTGGTCGATGGCGCGAACTTGGCCAACGCCTGCTCGACGGTGTCGTCGATCGGCATCA
>Ga0163144_10003565_pt1 | contig 35403 bp, 28 predicted proteins | sample OliLak19BULKMAT1_FD_123175 | JGI IMG/M metagenome (GOLD analysis project Ga0163144, IMG submission 123175) | Freshwater microbial mat bacterial communities from Lake Vanda, McMurdo Dry Valleys, Antarctica - Oligotrophic Lake LV.19.BULKMAT1 | ecosystem: Environmental > Aquatic > Freshwater >...
AGAAGAGATCGTGCAAGAGCTTGAAACTGAACCTATCACGCAAGAACAAATTAAACATGAAAAAATAAAGCCTAAAAATGAAGCAAAAGAAAAAATCTTAAGAAAAATAAGAAAAGGACTATTATATCTTGGAATTACTGCGGGAGTAGGATCTGCTGTGGCACCTATAAAAATCAAAGATGGTGAGTTTGGTTATAATTTAAATAACGCTATTGAAAACACAACATCAGTTCTTTCCGATGACCTTCAGCAAACTGCATTAAGAGGACTTGCAAAATATGGCTATTACAATCCTATAAAATACGAAGAAGTTGTTGACATCACAAAAATAAAAGAGGCTCGTCAAAAAGAAATTACAATGCAAGAAATGTTGAAAAAAGAATACCAATCAGAAAATACATTTTTTGAAGTAGTAGGTAAGGTTAGAGATTCTCATTACAAAGCTCGAAAAGGTGTCCGCGACTCACTTTTGATGGTACGAAATCAATTTTTTAATGAAAATGGATTCGTTTATGTTGCAGGAACCATTAAAGACAAAATGCAAGAAGGTCAGAAATACAAAAATGTTGAGGGTGTGGCTCACTTCATGATACTAGATGACTATGGATGTGACGTAAGTGAAAATACACCAGATGAATACATCGAAAAATGTTCGGCAAGATTTAAAAAAGAACGAATAGGGTATGACATAGATTTGAGTGACTATGTTCCAGTATTTACAAAACTTGATGATGGTAAGGTGCGTGTACAATACAAAATTGCAAGTGAGCTTGTAGAGTCTGACATAACAATAACACGCCTACACCAATACAAATTTTCAAATATAAACTGGGATGGAAAAATAAATGCTGAAAAATTTGGATTTTCAAAAGAAAGCGGTATATACGGAATAACTAGTTTTGATGGAACCCCGCTTCCAAACTTTTTATATACTGAGGCTGGCAAGAATGCTTATTCAAGATTTTCTGGAGCATCAGTCGTATTTATATTCAAAGATAGTAATGGGAATGCTATCGTTCGAGACTTTACAGGGTCACTAAGTATGGTTCAAAAAGAAGGCGTGGCTATTATGAAAACCTATGGAGTAAATTCAAAAGAACTTACAATGGGAGTATACGATGCGGGAAGCTACACAGCAAAACCTTCGGCAGTAAACGGTGTCTTAGATACAAAACAATATACTGGTTACAATACACTACATCCAAATTCTGCAGGATCACTTATATATCCAAAACAAAAATAAAAACCCACGTAAAAATACAAGAGGCTTTTTTCTTTATTAACCTTATTGCTTGTTGATATCCTTAATGATACCAGACATGACTTTCCATAAATCTAGTCCCCCTTCAGCCCTTCTCCTTTGGGCAAAAAGATAAGCCTAGTATTGATTGTTCAACTGATGACGATTAAACTCCAGTGTTTTCTCCATATTTATCCAATCTTCTTCTTCACGATCAATACTATTGAGATGTTTTTCGTAAAAGGCCTTGAAGGCACTGATGTTTTGTGCTGGAGCAGAAAAATCACAGTATTGTCTCAAAACGTTTGACCAGTCGCGAACATTGTCACTGGTATTAGTGATACCAATTATACTTTTGATCAAAAACGCATTATCAGTACACAACATCTACAACACCTGTGGATCTTTAAAACTTTTGGCCCAACTTGATCAGGTTGACCTGTGAACAAGCTGAACCACGTATTCAAGTATTGAAACTCAGTTTCATCGCTGAATAAATCTACAAACAAGCGATCATAAGGCAAATAATCTGAACTCAAACCGACTTCCAAAAGATCAAGTTTGTAAAAACCTGCACGAGCCAAGTAGTTGGTAATTTCCTGTGCCTCCCTATTCTTAATGATCTCGTATTCTGTGGACATATTTTCGGTCGAATCCGAAAGAATCTTATTTGTGGTATAATTTTATAGCATGAAAATCATATTATCAATAATGTTGACAAATATTAATTTTGTTATATAATTAAAATTATGAAACTTGAAAATAAATCCTCGGTAACTCTAAAAACAGAGGAGGAGAAAGCTACCGAGCGAAAAGAGGGACTAAAAAAAATAAGTCTTAGAGGCGCAGAAGCGCTTAATGATATTGCAAATACACCAGAGAATCCTTCTAATCCTAAAGGATTAGAAAACCTCTCAATAGAAGAGAAGGTCTTTCTGGATGAGCTTATTCGCCAAACTACAGCAAACAACATAAAAGAAAACGCTCACAATAAATATAAAGAATCTCTAGGAGGGTCTTCAAAGCTTGGGAGGGTTTGGAAGGGAATAACTAAAAAATTCTCAATCGCTCGTCTAGAAAAAGAAGAGGCTATTCGTCCTCAGATAACAGATAGTACCCTGAAGAATTTTACAAATACAATAAAGGTGCTTCGCGAACAAGGAGTGAAGGTAGGAAGTGGTGGAGTATTAGAATTCCATAGTATTCCCGAAGGAGCACAAGGTGAGACTAAAAAAATCTATATTGAATACAACAAAACTGCAAATACGCTCACAAAAATACCAGCCGACTGGTTTCATGGCACAAAAGAAGAACAAAATAAACTTGCCTTGGCGAGAGAAGATTTTGAAAAATCAAAGGGTAAAATGCTAGCCGAACTCTCAAAAATAGGAAATGCTGATATGGCAGGAAAAACTCCAAAAGAAATATCGGGTCTTGAAAAAGAACAGGAGGCACAAGCAATGGCAAGGCTTCTACAAGAAAGCGCGCTTCAAGGCATAGTGCAAAGTTATTTCAATTATCCAGATGCGGGAGAAACTATAAAAAAGATGGAAAACCAAAAATGGTTTTGGGGTCAACTTGGTAAAACAATGTCTCTTTCACGAATAAAACAGATGGGTGCAGGTGCAACAATTAGAACAGGGACAAAACTAGCAGGAGTCGCAGCTGGAGGAAGTACTTGGTGGGCAGGACTTGGTGGGGCAGGAGTAGCTGGAGGACTTCTTGGTTTTTTCCGAGGAAAGAAAAATGCAAAGGAAAATCTAAGAGTTCAAGATTGGGAAACAAGAAGAAAAGATATTACTAAAAGAATCAAAGTAGCTAACAATGGGGTAAAAGAAATATCAGCACAAGAAAAAGAACTCTTGGCGCTTGGTTCTCAAATTTTAAATATAAAAAATGAAAGTGGAAGAGAAGGTCTAAATGAAAAATATAATGAAATGCTGAGAAAAATAGAGGGTAAGGGGAAAAACTTTGTTTCAGTAGAAAGTCTTACGCAAAAAATTACTAAACTTTGGAATGATATCACGGAAGAAACTAACCCAAGTGAACAAGCACGACTAATGCAACAACTTGAGGCAAGACTTACTTATACAAAAGAAAAACTAGATGAACAGAAGCTTACACTTGGTGATAAATCAAAACGTGCACAAAATCAACTCGCACTGATTGGAGCTGTTGGGCTTGCATCAGGATTAATACTTGCAAATAAAAACAAAGAAATAACTAAAGAAATAGAAGGTATTTTAGAAAAAAATGATCAAGACAGAAAACGAAGACTCGGTAAAAATCTTAATGCACGAGATGAACGTGTAAACGAAACTCGTAAAAAGTGGGTAAGAAACCAAGCATTAAAAGGGGCAGCTTACGGAGCACTGTTCGGATCAGCGGGTTATATTGTTGCTGATTATTTAATGCCTGATGGTTCTGAAACTACCGGTGGAGGAGATGGGGAAGTTATTCCTTCACCAACACCTTCACCGAATATAGAAATCCCTTCGGAGTTTCATGAGGTTCGCGTACCTGTTTCATCCAATGGTTCTATGCAAACCTTTGCAGATCTTCGTCATGCCCTTGAAGAAGCAGGATACAAACCAGGAGACCCAAACAACCCTTCTGCTGTTAATTTTATTTTCGATGAAAAAAATTCAAGTCTTTCAAAAGCAGTTGGATATTTCAGGTCAGACCAAATTGCTGAAAGTCACATGGCACACCCAGGGGACGAATACCGCATACGAAGTGACGGAAAACTTATATTTTTTGACAAGAGTGCCGGCACCGAAACAGTTCTCGCTGGTGAAAATGCTGATACTTTTAAAGTTACACCCGATGAAAAAGCAGAAATGTTTGACTCTGGCGCAAACAAGAAAGTATCAAGCTTGAACACAAAAGAAGGTAGTAATATTTCAGAGGATGGTATTGAAGATGGAGCGCTTGATGATGAAATTGATGCGACCGAAACTGATGGTGATGGAACATTATCCTACGGAAACGAAGAAGTTCTAACTCAAAATAATATACTTGATAAAAAAGGAAGGATAGATCCCAATGAAGTCTTTTTAAGAAATCAAAATGATTACAGTCCAAGTCAAGCAAAAAATCTTGAACCTATTTACAACAGTGGACTACCAAAAGTTTCAACACTCTTGGACAATAGATTTAACGGTGGACATGGACCAAATGGAGGGGGGTATGAAGATGCGGTAGCAAACGGAGGAGTTCCACTTGAAGGTAGAGTTGTAAACAGAATGATAACTGAAGATGGATACTTCTTTGATGAAAACCAGTTAACAGAAGACCAAGTTGACCAATGGAGACTACTCTCTGAAAGATTTTCTCAAAAATCAGGAGGAAGGATAGACTCGTTTAAAGATGTTTACGACAAAATGCCAGCATGGAAAAAACGACAGATTGAAAAAGTTCTTGGTGAGTATTCAGGATTTGAGCAAAATCAAAAAATATTAGAATGGTTTTCTTGGGAACAAAAAAGTGGTATGGGTAAATTTTTTGGAAGAATATTTGGAACCGGTCCTGGTAAAAATATTAATATTAATTCTAATGGCCCAGGTGGATGGAATAGACCGAGAACTGGCGGTGGATCACTTCCAAGAGTAAGTAGGACACAATAAAATGTTGTAAAACAAAATCCCCAAAAGGGGATTTTGTTTTATGTGGTATAGTCATTCATACATGAGTACTATTTTTGAAGGATTAAATGAAGCACAAAAAGAAGCGGTAAGATGCACAGAAGGTCCGCTTATGATTGTTGCTGGAGCTGGAGCTGGAAAAACAAAAACCATCACTCACCGAATAATGAATTTGGTTGAAAAAGGTATTCCCGCAAATGAAATTCTCGCAATAACTTTTACAAATAAGGCGGCAAAAGAAATGCGAGAAAGAGCAGAGAAAATGTTGCCGGGCTATCTTGGTCATCCTCATGTTTCAACCTTTCATGCACTTGGAGTACATATATTACGTGCTGACGCCAACCTCGTCGGACGAACAAAAGATTTTACTATTGCCGACCAAGATGACAGTACTGCTCTTGTAAAAGAAGCTATAATTGAAATGAATCTAGATCCAAAAGAATACGAGCCAAAAAAAATTCGTGCTATTATTTCTCGCCAAAAAGGAGAGTTTATAACAAAAGAAGATTATGAAAGCCACGCTGATACATCCTACGAACAGATCATAGCTAGTATTTGGGAAAAATATGAAAGAAAATTGAAACAAAATGGTGCCTTTGACTTTGATGATCTACTTTTAAAAACAGTTACGATTTTAAAAGAATACGAATCTGTTAGAGAAAAATATCGTGCTCGTTTTCGATATATTCACATAGACGAATACCAAGACACCAATGAAGTACAGTACGAAATCGTAAAACTTTTGGTTGGAAAAGGTTCTAATATTTGTGTGGTCGGTGACACCGATCAAAATATTTATAGTTGGCGTGGAGCAAAAATAAAAAACATGCTTCATTTTGAAAAAGATTTTCCTGGAGCAAAGATTGTATTTCTTGAACAAAATTATCGTTCAACAAAAACAATTTTAGCAGCCGCCAACGAGATAATATCTAAAAATACTGTTCGTGTGCCAAAAAATCTTTTTACTGAAAACGAAGATGGAACACAAATAAAAATATTTGAAGCCTATGATGAGAGAGACGAGGCTGTTTTTGTTATTGACAAAGCCCACACTTTTATAAAAGAAGGAGTAAAAGAAGACGAAATAGCAATACTTTATCGAGCCAACTTCCAATCTCGTATTTTTGAAGAAGAGTGTCTAAGACAAGGCGTGCCGTATCAAGTACTTGGTACCAAGTTTTATGAAAGAAAAGAAATCAAAGATTTACTTTCATATTTACGACTAGCATACCTACCAGATAGTTTTGCAGATTTGAGACGAGCACTCTCGTTTCCATCTCGTGGAATTGGTAAGGTTACACTTTCAGAAATTCTTGCTGGTAGAATTGACGACCTACCATCTGGAGCAAAAAAGAAGGTTAACGATTTTTTTGAGGTCGTTTCACATATAAAAAAAGCAAGAGAAACGATGCTTGCATCAGAAGTTATAAAATACACTCTTTCTGTAAGTGGGATAGAGGTCGCTCTTAAAACTGGAGGACCCGAAGAACTAGAGCGTCTTGAAAACCTAAAAGAACTTGTGACTTTAGCGACTCGCTACGATGAACATGGGGCAGATGGTGTAACAAAACTTCTTGACGACGCAACTCTTGCAAGTGAACAAGATGGACTCATAGGTGGATCACCAGGAATAAGACTCATGACTGTTCATGCATCCAAGGGACTTGAATTTAAAAAAGTTTTCATAGTTGGACTTGAACATGGACTCTTCCCTCACAACAAAAACGATGCTCAAAAAAAAGAGGACCAAGAAGAAGAACGAAGGCTTTTTTACGTAGCACTCACTCGAGCAAAAGATGAAGCAATACTTTCTTATGCGAGATCTCGAATGCTTTTTGGTTCACGCGACCTTACTATTCCATCAGAATTTTTATATGATATACCAAGTGAGCTGACAGAAGCACTCACAAGAATTACAGACGACCAAAACAAGGAAGGGATAGTATTTTTCGATTAATCAATTAAGTAAGGTTTACCAGTACATGAAGGCAAAAAAATCATTAGGACAAAATTTTCTACATTCAAAAAGTGCTCTTTTTGCTATTGTGAAAGCTGGGGAACTTTCAGAAACAGATACCGTGCTTGAAATAGGTCCAGGGACAGGAATGCTTACACGAGAGCTTTTAAAAACTGGAGCGAAGGTTATCGCAATTGAAAAAGATAGAGATTTGATACCAATTCTTGAAAAAGAATTTGATACTGAAATAAAAAATAAAAAACTTTTTCTTATTCATGAAGACATATTGGATTTAGATTTTAAAAAGAATAAGATAAAAGATTTGAACTACAAACTTATCGCCAATATTCCGTACTATCTAACGGGAATAATTTTTCGTAATTTTATCGGAGGGGAAGTGAAGCCATCACGTGCAGTACTTTTGGTTCAAAAGGAGGTAGCGACGAGAATAGTGGCGCGCGATAAAAAAGAAAGCATTCTTTCACTTTCAGTAAAAGCCTTTGGGCAACCAAAAATCATAAGCAAGGTAGCAAGAACCGCTTTTAGGCCTAAGCCAAATGTTGATTCAGCCGTGCTTCTAGTCCAAAATATAACAAGCGGAGGCGAAGCCTCCGCCAACAAGGAAAGATTTTTTGAACTGCTTCATGCAGGTTTTGCTCATAAAAGAAAACGTCTTTTTAGTAATTTAGCTGAGGTTTTTGGTAAAGAAAAAACAAACGAGATTTTTTTGAAAAACAATTTAGATGAAAATACTCGAGCAGAAGATATAGACATCGAAACTTGGAAAAGAATCGCCAAAGAAGTGTGATTTTGCCTAGGTCTTGCCTAGGCATGTTTGATAAAATAATTTTTAGGTTATAATAAATTTGTGGAAATACAAAAATATCTTCCGAGCAAAGAATTTGGTAAAAGGTTTTTAGTGGTTTTTCTAATAGCTGTTGTTTTTTTTGGAATAAGCGAACTTGTTGGATACATAAAAAATAAAAAAAGCGTCACTGCTGGACCAACTGAGGCTGTACTTGGTAAAGATTTTGTAAATGTAACTGTTGGAGATATTATTGAAGTAGACACTGATAAAGACGGAATTAGAGATTTCGAAGAAATACTTTACGGAACAAACCCAGATATTACCGAAACAACTCCAGGGATACCAGATCGCCAAATAATCGAAGATATCCGTGCAAGATCTAAAGACAAAACAAATGAAGAAAAATTAGATATCAATGAAACATCACAGTTTGCAGGAGAATTCCTATCTTCCATCATCGCTCTCGATCGAGCAGGTCTTATCACAGAGGAAAGTACGGATAAAATAGCCAACTCTTTTTTTGAATACATAAAAAATATTCCGGATACAGACACCTATACAAAAGAATCCTTCCAAACATTTGATAGTGAAACCGCACTTCCAAAAACAAGTGCCTATATAAAGGTGCTTGCTGACATTCTAACTGATAACATTTTTGAAAATGATGACTCGGTAATGATTGTTGGGCTCGCTCTTAGAAAGGGTGAAACTTCTCAACTAAAACGTCTTGCAGGCAATAAGGCTCGTTATGAGAAAGCTGAAGCAAGACTAAGGATACTTGTGGTACCAAAACAAAATCTGGAGTCACACATAGCATTAATAAATAGTTTTGACGCTTTTGGAAGATACATCTCTGACATGCAAACAATCGAGGAAGACCCACTCCCGGGGTTTGTAGCGATCACTCGTTACAATGAAAATATCAAAAAATATAAAGAGGGTATTTCTGGTACAATGAATTTTTTAACACCATATATAAATTTGGTCGCAAATTAAAAAATCTATATGGTACAATAATTTAAGCTTATGATAAGAAGTAAAAAAATGGGATTTGGATTTATGGCTTTCATGCTTATCATGACTTTTATTGTTCCGTCTTTTTTAATTCCGCAAAAAGCAAAAGCGACAGGTGCTCCTGTTTTTGACGCCGGAACAATTACTGCACTTGCTTCACTACATGTACAAGAGGCACCCCAAACAACCGAAGCGGTACGAAGCATGACTACAGAAATTTTAAGAAAAGTTGGACAAGCAGCTGCAGTTGTACTTCTTAAAAAATTTACACAAGAAACAGTAAACTGGATAAACCAAGGTAACGATGGCAAGCCTCTTTATCTTACAGATTCAAAAAGTTTTTTTGAATCTGTTGCTGATGAACAAATAAAACTTTTCACCGCTCAAATAGGTTTTGACCCCCAAAATCACCCTTATGGTAAGGACTTTTTGACAGGCTACATACAAACCTACGTGGCAAAAAAACTAAATCCACTAATAACGAACAATTACACTCTACCTGCAACATGTGCCTCAAGTTTTAGTTGGCAATGCTGGGAGGGACAAGTATCAAACCCAGCCAACAATCCTTTTGGAGATTTTATACAAAAATCAAAGGTTTTAAATAACGAAATAGATAGGGCTATTTCAACAATAGACAGAGAACTTTCATCTTCCGGTGGATTTCTTTCTGTAAAAATATGCGAGGCCTTTCAACCAGAACCAACCATGTCACAAGAAGAATACACAGATACAACTCCTGGCAATATCCCAGGATCAACAAGTGGTATGGGTTCTATAGACAATCAACAAAACCAACTAGACGATCTTATTAACGGAACAAATACTGGTACAAACAGCAACGGTTCTCAAAATATAAACCAAGGACTAACCACAACTGGAAATACTAGTAACCAATCAACAACATCTGGTCTCAACAATTCAAATATTTCAAGTGCAAATTCTCCTTGTGCAAAATGGCGTACTCAAACTCCTGGATCGATAGTTGGTAGCCAGATTACAAGCGCCCTATCTTCTGGACAAGAACAAAAAGTTTTAGCGACTGCGCTTGGCAACTCTGTCTCAGCAGTTTTTGATGCTCTTTACAATCGATTTATCGCAGACGGACTAAACAATGCCTCATCAGAACTTTTCGGACTTATCTCTGATCAAGACCAAGCTGATATGTGGCACTACTATGGTAATGAGCTTGGTGGACCAATCACAAATGAATCACCAACTGGTGAATTTTCAAACTGGGCAAATGGACCAGATTTTATTGTTGATATTTACGAAGAACTCGGACTTCCATACCCAGATGGGACTTTTTCTGGAACAGAAGGAGACCTAGGTGGACCTGATTATAGTAATGTTTACAAACCAGTTTTAATATCTGGACTTGGAAGTACAGGGGTAGGACTTCAGGGAACAGAAAACACTGGAAATACAGGGGTAGGACTCGAAGGAGTAGGGAATACAGGCTCAACAATCTCTACTGTTGAAAATCTTTTTAACACATCAGACCTAATAAATCCTACAGCCTTAGTTGTTAAGAATCTTGCCTCTGTGCAAGTTCCAGAAAAAATATCCTCTATTGAACTCGCACGCCAAGAATCACTGCTGTATAAGGAGTCTTCTGATATCATAAAAGCATTTCCGGAGGCACTTTACCGACTCGATCGATGCCTGCCAGGACCTGACTACGGCTGGGAAAACCGCTTTAGAGAAGCACTTGCCGATGAAACTAATCGATTCCAAACAAAATTATCACTTCGAAATGAAGACAATGAAAAAGCTCAATCAGCATCTGTTGAACTTCGTGGCATAGGATATCGAGTAGACCTTGCGATACTTGCCATACGAGACAGAATGCTTGGCACTAGCATACCTTCAAGTGTCGAAATATTTGATTCTATAAATTCAAAAATAAAATACAGCACAAAATATAAAGAAATTTATGGAGAATATTTAGAAAGAAAAATAACCCAAAAAAGACTGGAAGTCATAAGGGATCTATTGAAAAATGGAGAAATTTCAGTAAATGAAGCAATATACCGATATACGCAACTCTATATTTCTATTCCAACACAAGATAGCTTATTTAAAGCTGCAGAATATCGAGAGACTCTAGGAACAGAGCTCAATGAAATCTCCAAACTAAAAGATAAATGTGTTTCAGAGATAAATGATATAAAAATAGCTCACCCAATACTTCCAGATGGCGGAACAAGATCAGATGGATCAGAAATACCACCAGGAGAAACAGGATTTTCATACTGGGATGGTTTTCATAATATAAGGTACGACCTTGAAGAAGATAATCCTTACCACTGGGCCGGATATAGAACCTATCCAGCTCACATGTGGTTTTATTGTAAGAGCATTATCAACTCTTGTCCTGAAGCTTCAGGTAGCAACACGGGAATAACAGAAGTTCCTGCAGGATCAACCTGCATTACGCTTGATAATGTTTTTAAACAAAAAAACTTTGAGCTTGCTTGTCATGATTTCTATCAATCAAACTCTGCAGAATATTTCTTTGGAAGTGAATCGAGATAATAATTTGTAAAATAGAAATACTTTTGTGATACAATAAGAGAGTATTTTATGCGCAAAAAATTTGGAGCAATTATTTTCATACTATTCATTGCTTGGGGAGTATTCTCACCCTTTTTAGGGACTGAGAAAATCTTAGCGGACGATGTGGATCTTGTTGATACCTTCCCAAGAGACCATGAAAGTCCACATGAAACATATTTAGTAAAACAAAAACATCTAAATCTTTTAACTCCTGGAGAAAACGACAAAAATGCACATGGAGCAGTCATCCGCTTAAACATAGAGCTGACGGGGGAGGATAGTGATGCAAGTGAAGTAAACCCAATTGATTCAAATGGAAGTGGCTACCTAGATGCCGGAGATGGAGAAAACGATTTTGGTGGCTGGGATTCTATTTTAGACGGAGATGTTTATAACAGTACACAAAATGGAATTTTCCTCAGAGTAGGCACAAAGAAAGGACTTTCAACTACCGGAGAAGGTTATTGGGTAGGCGAGGTAAAAGAGATAGATCTTTATGATTCAAACTCGTCAGGATCTGCACCTTTTCAAAAAAAAGCACTAGATAACAATTCATTTCCTAACACTTTTAATGTCGGTTATTATATATTTTCAACAAAAGCTATCTATACCAACTCCGAAGGAGATCCCATAAGTCCAGGAAATGCAAAAATTGACAATATAGAAATACCTATAAGTAATCTTTTAAGTAGCACAGAATACTTTGCTCAAATTGTTTTAGTAGAAGATGACATTGATGAGGTCAAAACCATCGGATGGTCAAATGTAGTTTCATTTACGACCCTTGATGAAAGTGCTTTAGGATCAAATAACCCTCTAACTTACAATCCAAATGGAGCAATAGGCTCACAAACAGGCCAACAACAAGCAACACTTTTCGGAGAACTATTTCGCTGTAAATGGAACGACTGGGAAGTTGGTCACTGTTTTGCGGAACTTTTCTATTCCATTTTTTATACATTTTCACACTGGTTGCTAGGACTCGCTGGAGGAATTTTTGATTTCTTTGTTGGTTTTTCACTTTCAAATAAAATATATGATTACAACCACGTTACATTTATCGGTGACGGCTGGCGAGTGGTGCGAGATCTTTCAAATATATTTTTCATATTCATTTTGATGTATGCCGCCATCGGACTCATTTTAAAACTTCACCAATTTGACGCAAAAAGTATCATAGCAAAAGTCATAATGATAGGACTTTTAGTAAACTTTTCTCTATTTTTCACGCGAATAATCATAGACGCCTCAAATGTTCTAGCTAGAGTTTTTTATAATGAAATAAACATTCAAACAGCACCCACTAATGTGACAAACAGTGACCCTGGGATAAAAATACAGGGGCTATCTGCTGGGATAGTGGAGGGGATGGATATCGGAAGTATGGTAAATGAGGAAACATACAACGCTCTTAAAAAAGAACCTGGCGGAATAAACGCGGGGGTACTTTTCTTGATAACCGGCCTTGGAATCATCGTAAACGTGATAACAGCATTGACATTTCTAAATATCTCAATGTATTTTATAGGCCGAATACTAGGACTTTGGTTTGCCATGATTTTTGCACCACTTGCCTTTGTGACAAATATTGTACCAGCTCTCGGATCTAAACTTCCAAAAGTAGGATGGAAAGAATGGGTGAAAAATCTGACCGACCTTGCCATCATGGCGCCTATTTTTGTTTTTTTCATGTTTCTGATCATTTCCTTTTTACAAAGTTCTTTTCTCTCGACAATGCTTCAAGACAGCACAGGAGCATCCTTTACTGAAGTATTGATTTCAATCCTTTTACAGTTCATGTTAATAATAGGGCTCATTAAAGCAGCAAAATCTATGACACAAAAACTCTCTGGAGAATTTGGTGAATCCGTGGCGGGTATTGCCGGAGGGGTCGCAAAATTTGCAGGTGGCGCCGCTTTGGGATTGGGAGCAGGAGCACTTGCACTTGGAGGAAGGAGTATATTGGGGGGAGCATTTGGAAAAATGGATAATGCCAAGGTACGAGAAAACGCTGTGAAAACAGGTTGGTCTTGGTCTGGGTGGAAGGCGAGGAGACAACTCGATGTGGCTGAGTATGGTAAAAAAGGAAGTTTTGACATACGCCAAAGTGGCGCAGTAAGTACTCTCAGTCAAAAAGCTGGACTGAATTTAAATGCAGGAACTGGAATACCTGGACTTGGCATATTTAACACTGCAAACACTGCGGGAGGACTCGAGGGTGCACGTACTCGTGAACAAATTAAACTTGAAAAAAAAGCTGAGAAATATGGAAAAAAAGACAAGGATGCAGAAGATAACATTGAGTATCAAATAGAAACAAGAAAAAAAGAAATTGAAAAAGCAGAAAATAACCATGAACTAGCAGGAATTGCACTAATAAAAGCAGAAGCCGGTGGCAATCCAAAGTTAATTTCTGGTGCAAAAACTGCTCTAGCATCAACACGGGAAGCTCTTCGTCGACAAAAAAATGGAACTGGAGATCTTGCTTTACTGGGTGCAACAAGAGTAGATGGAAAAACAGTTACTACACAAGATGTAGCACGTGGAGCAAAATCAACAGCAGGAATGAGTCTTAGAGATCTAGAAAACCTTCTTGAAACAAACAAAAAAGCTCGTGCTCGTGAGTTTCTTGCTAACCGACAAAAGAAATATGGTAATGGAAATATTAAAGGAGAAGAACGTGATTCTATTGGGAATATTACAAAGTTTGGAAAATTAGATAAAACCGCAGCAGGATTAAGTGGTTCTTACATGGCAAAAAATTTCTTGCGTGAACTGTATAGAGGGACTGCCGGTGGTGCCGGCATGGGAGCACTTGTTGCTGGAGCATTTACAGGAGGAATAGGTGCACCTCTTGGAGCTGTTATCGGAGCTGCGGTCACTGGTAGCTTACGAGGAAGTCTTGCAAACTACTTTTCAAAAACAAATTCGGCTCTTTCTGCAACAGAAGAAGCAATCCACTCATCAATGACAAGCGGTAAAGACTCTCATTCCTCAACCACACCGAAAGATTATTATAAGGGACCTTCTGAAGATTTTTTCACAAAAATTTTAGGATCTTTTAATCAAACTAGTAAAGAAGACACTCATACCAACACAGACCATAATGATCGTGGGGGTCATGGCGATCATTAAAAATTAATAGTATAATTAAATAAATTATGGATAATGATAATGTAAAAATTAATACCGAAACAGCAAATGAACTAAAAGCTCGCTTTGAACTCTTACCAAAAGAACTCCAAGATACCATCACCTCAAGCGACTACCAAATGAAGCTTTTTGAACTTGCAAAAAAATACAAACTAACCTACGACAAACTGGGACAGCTTGAGGTCGAAACCACCATGGTGCTTCTCGGAATGACGCCCACTGAAGAATATGAGGAAGACCTAAATGAACAGCTCGGGATAAACGGGGAGATACTTTCTGGACTTATAAAAGATATAAACGATCAAGTCTTTTTCCCAATCCGTGAACAATTAAAAAAAGTTTACATAAACGAGCCTGAAAAAAAAGAGACTCAGCGTATTCCAACCATGGTGCGAGCTTATGATACAAAAGATACGACGCCAAAAACTCCTGTAGAAACTCCTATGCAAAAAAGTCAGGCTGATATTTTTACAAAAAGTGGTATAGAAATAGTCGGACAGACTCCCCCAGTACCAGAAACTCCAAAACCTACACCAAGTGGTCCAATTTCTCTAGGAGAAATAAAAAAACAGGCTTCGAGTTTTCAAGATTCACCATTTACTAGAAAAATGGACACAGGTCCAGTTTACAATCCTCCTGCCACTGTAAATAATTTACAAGTAAGACCCTATCCTTTGCCTTTAAATATCCCTATCCCGACTCCACCTAAACCACAAACTCCAATATCAAATGCTCCAAGCATCGTAGCCAAAGGACTCGGGGGCGTTGTGGCAAATCCAAACACAACAAAAGATTATTCTATTCCAAATTTGACAGGAGGAGGAAGTAAGGCAGGCGATCCATATAGAGAAAAGATATAAAAAAAAATAACCGCTATTATGGCGGTTATTTTTTTGATGCGTCAAGCACATCGAGACTCCAAGAAATATCTTTCAACTTACTTCTTGAAATTTTTGGAAGATTTAAAAGAGTATCATTTGTTATTTCTATATTTTTTTCAATATCCTTCTTTTTAGGAACTGGTTTTTTCCAAACGTAAAGCTTCGAACCAAGAACATAGTTTATCCACGACTCAAGGACTGAGATAAACGGGCGTCCATTTACTTTTACAAAGGTCAGCGCTCCTGCTATAGAAAGTACCGGTATAATAAGAAATATTCCAAGAAAAAGTGGAACTATTTTATAGATAATATACGAAATACCAACACCACCTAACATGTAGATAAATTGCTTCCACGAAAATTGACCAATTATCTTATCTTCTACTTCAATAAATTGTGGTACCTGAAATTGCATACACAAATTATATCATAAACATGGATCGAATAGATTAGAAAAAAATAAATTAGTTTTTTAACTTCTTATACTTATCTATTTTAGTGTATAATACTTTTATGGCAATCAGCGCTCGAGGCACGCAAGAATTTGTACCAATACAAGAAGTCCGTGATGGAATCATCATTTTAAAAGATGGGGGCATGAGAGCAGTTGTTCTTGCTTCTTCGATCAATCTTTCTCTTAAAAGTTCTGATGAACAAATCGCAACAATCAGACAATTCCAGACATTTCTAAATTCTCTAGATTTTTCAGTGCAAATATTAGTGCAATCACGACGTCTTGATATTAGACCCTATCTTATACTCCTTGAATCTAGAATGAAAGAACAAGTAGAACCACTTATAAAAATTCAGACAAAAGAATACATAGAATTTGTCAGAAACTTTACCGAAGCTGTTGCTATAATGAAAAAACAGTTTTATGTAATAATCCCATATGCGGCCGCACCTCTTTCAGAACAAGGGGGTATCGGAAAATATTTTTTTGGTAAAAAAAATTCCTCTGGAGACGCAAAGAAGGATGAAACCATGCGTTTTGAAGAAAAAAGAAATCAGCTAGAACAAAGAGTGGGTGTTGTTTCAAGTGGTTTAAATAGAATAGGAGTAAGAACCATCGGTCTTGGCACGGAAGAGGTCATAGAACTCTTATACAAAACATTTAATCCAGGAGAAGTAACAGGAAGTATTAAAATAGAAAATTAATATATGGGAATATTTGATTCACTATTTGGAAAAAAGAAAAATGAGTTAAAACCAGGGGGGAATGTTCTTCCTGTTCTTCCAAGTGAAATATATGAAGCGGCGACACTTGAGTTTCGAGATATCATCGCACCATCTGCGCTCAAGATAGAGCCGAAGTCTCTAAACTTGGGGGACAAGATCGCTCGAACATATTTTGTTATTTCATACCCAAGATACCTTTCGGACAACTGGTTTTCTCCTATCATAAATCTCGACAAGGCTTTTGATGTTTCTATTTTTATACATCCAATAGAAACAACTGTTATTCTTAGAGAATTTCAAAAAAAGGTAGCCGAAGTTCAGAGCCAAATAAATGTTCGTGAATCAAAGGGCCTCGTACGAGACCCTATGCTTGACACTGCTTTTAGAGATCTTGAATCACTTCGAGATTCTCTCCAACAGGCAGAACAAAAAATGTTTGAAGTTGGACTCTATATCACTATTTATGCCGACAATGAAACCGATCTTTATAAAACAGAAAATGAAATAAAATCTATTCTAGAATCAAAATTAGTCTACATAAAACCAGCCCTTTTCCAACAAGAAGAAGCATTCAAAAGTATCATTCCCATAAATACCGACCTCTTAAACATTCACCAGAAACTAAATTCTGAACCGCTTGCTAGTTTGTTTCCATTTGTATCCTTTGACCTCACAAGCGACAAGGGGATACTCTACGGTATAAACCGCCACAATTCATCACTTGTTCTTTTTGATAGATTTTCTCTTGAAAACTACAATTCAATAACAATTGCAACATCTGGTTCTGGAAAATCTTTTGCAACAAAGCTTGAAATTATTCGCACTCTCATGTTCGACACTGAAGTTATTGTTATCGATCCAGAAAGAGAGTACGAATATCTAGCAGAAGCAGTCGGTGGAAGATATTTTAATATTTCACTTTCATCCGACCATCATATAAATCCTTTTGACCTTCCAGTGCCTCGCGAAGATGAAACACCCCAAGACGTGCTTCGTTCCCAAGTAATATCCCTTGTTGGACTTTTTAGAATAATGTTAGGCGGACTCACACCAGAAGAAGATTCTATTGTCGACAGAGCCATCACAGAAACCTACGCATTAAAAGACATCACTCCAGAATCAAACTTTAGCCAAATAGAACCGCCACTTCTTAGTGATTTTGAAATGGTCCTTGCTGGTATGGGAGGGAGTGATTCAATCATTCAAAGACTTTCAAAATATACTCGTGGAAGCTGGTCAACATTTTTAAATCAACCATCAAATGTAGATATAAATCGAAAAATGGTGGTATTTTCGATCCGTGATATGGAGGATGAGCTAAAACCTGTTGCTATGTATATAGTCACTCATTATATATGGAACGCTGTTAGAAAAACCCTAAAAAAACGCCTTTTGGTAGTAGATGAGGCTTGGATTATGATGAAATCTGACGATACGGCGTCCTTTCTTTTTTCAATTGCAAAAAGAGGTAGAAAATACTATCTTGGCTTAGCCACAATCACCCAAAACATCGACGACTTCCTTAAAAGTCAGTATGGAAAGGCTATTGTCACAAACTCATCAATGCAACTACTTCTTAAACAGTCTCCCTCATCTATCGACCAACTACAAGAAGTATTCCATCTAACAGACGAAGAAAAATATCTACTCCTCGAGTCAGGTGTCGGTGAGGGAATCTTCTTTGCAGGACTAAAACATGTGGCAATAAAGGTAGTCGCCTCATATACAGAAGAACAAATAGTGACTTCAGATCCCTCACAGATTTTAGCCATCAAAAAAGCAAAGGATGAACTGGCGGAAGCGCGCGGGTAAAATATTGTTATTGTAAATTAAAAAAATTCCTCCTGATTGTTGCTGGGCTTACCCCTGTGTATAGACTTTTTTTTCATAACCTTTTATATAGATTCCGTCCCGGAGGCTGAAATGAACCACTCCAATGCAAGACATCGAGGTATCTGGAATAACAAAATATGAGTTCTGTAATTCAAAATATGTTACAATATAATTTATGAGAAAAGTTTTTCCGATTGCCCTAATCTTTATCTTTGGAATATTATTTGTTCCCAATTTTTCTTATGCTCAGTCTGGAGAATTAAACGTAAATGATATCATTTTAAAAATAAACCCTGAAAATCCTGGAGTGTTTCAAAATGTTTCATTTAGTGTTAATAGTTATTTATTTAATGTTCACACCTCTTCATTTACATGGCTTGTTAATGGGATAGTAGTAAAAACAGGTATCGGATCAAATACTTTTTTAACCGAAACAAAGGGTCTTGGAGTAACGACAAATATCACCGTAAAAATAAATATCGGTGGCAACATTATTGTAAAAAATATTATTCTAAAACCAACAGAAGTCGATATTTTTTGGGAATCAGTATCTGGCTACACTCCTCCTTTTTATAAAGGAAGGGCACTCCCAACAGAAGAATCTCAAATACGCGTAGTAGCGATACCTATAAATGAGGTCGGCATGAGCTCTATGAACCCCTCAGATTTTAGCTACACATGGAAGCGCGGTGAAGCAGTACTCCAAAATCTTTCTGGATACAATAAAAATTCACTTACCTATTACGGCGATTATCTAAACCCTGCAGAAAATATAAGTCTTTCTGTAACAAACACTCTTGGAAACTACAGTGCCAAGAAAAATGTAAGCATACCTTTGTTTGATCCAGAAATACTTATTTATGAAAATCATCCACTCCGTGGCATTTTATATGAAAAAGAAATGGGTAGTAGTACAATAATATCAAGTGGTGAAAAAACTCTCATCGCCGAGCCGTATTTTATGAATGCCATAGGACCAACAAGTAGTTATCTAAATTATTCTTGGAGGGTAAACGGTGCAAAAATACAAAACCCATCCAAAAAAAATCAACTCACAGTTCGCTCTGGGGGACAAGCTGGATCATCTCTTATAACTCTAGATATTGAAAACATTACCAAACTATTTGAGAAGGTGAGTAAATCACTTTCAATAACACTCGCCCAATAAAATGAAGAAAATATTTTTAATACTAATATTTGGACTTGTCTTAACTTCTGGATTTATTTTTTCAAAAAATATTACACACGGGGCATGTGTCGTAGAATCAGAAAAATATGCAAATGGAAATATAATTGACTCAAATAATGATGGAAAAATCACCCAATACTGTCTCCTCGAACCCCTCCCACTTGGAAACGATGGTGCTTTTTCTGAAATAACCAATGAAACCGATCTTGGTGAATATTTGGGAATAATATTTAAGGTAATCCTTGGAATCATTGGCGTACTCGCTGTGGTGATGATAATCGTCGGGGGAGTGCAGTACATGACAACAGACGCACTTGGTGGTAAAGAAAATGGCAAGGAAACTGTTACAAACGCAGTTGCAGGACTTATATTGGCTCTCAGTTCATGGCTTATACTAAATACGATCAATCCAGACTTAGTTTCGTTTAAATTGAATATTAAGGAGGTAGGGGTAAAAGGAGTAAGTCCTGATGCTCCACCTCAAATAACAACAGTTACAATAGGTGATCAACAATTTCAAACATCTTGCAAACAGTCACCGATAATTGATGGTCAACAAATCACCCCTGGATCAGTCTGGGCTACAGGAATGGGGGAAGATCAATCAGAAAGAACCAATCTTAAAAATGCCAACATAGCTATAAACGCCAACAACTGTCCTATTGTTGGTAGTAAAAAATGTACATCCGTTGCAAATCTTCCTGTAGCAACAATCGCAAAACTAAAAGAAGTAAAACAAAAATGTGATACTTTCAATGGTGGAGCAGGAAAATGTGATTTAGTAATTACAGGAGGTACAGAATGCTGGCTCCATAGTTCTCATGGACCAGATTTAAATAGGGTTGATTTAAGAGCAACAGATAGTCTTAACAAATATATAACTGGTTCTAAAACATTTCCAAACGATGGAGCAGATCATGAAAAGGATGGTATTAAATATTTGGCAGAAACAGATGGACAACATGATACAACCACTGGAGCTCACTGGCATATTAATGAGATGAAATAATTATAAACCATGCGAAAATATTTTAGAATCATCATAATACTTCTCGTTTTAGGCCTCATCCTTGGACTCGGCTATTATTGGTATTCCACAAAAAAAATAGGGGGACTTGGACAAAATAGTGGTGAGAGTATTGTCGACCTATTTCCTTTTGGTGGCAGTAAACCAGCAGATTTAAACACGCCTGCAAACAACGAAGAGGAGTCTCCATCTAAAAATGACGAAATACCTACGGGCACACCTGCACTTGTAAACAAAAAACTTACAAAGATTGTTTCAAAACCTATAGCTGGATATACATATGTACTTTCACTTAGAGAGAAAAGTTTACCGACAGAAGGAGTGGTGGATATTCAAAAAATAAATACAAATATTCCAGAAAATTTTGAAGAAGTACCCGCCATTCGTTATGTTGAACAAGAAACTGGGAACATTTATGACATAATGCTCGACACTCTCCAAATAAAAAGATTATCAAATATCACAATCCCTAAACTTCATGAAGCAATATTTTCTGGGGAAAATGGTGAATATGTTTACCTGCGATATTTAGAAGAAGACAACCGCACCATCAACACCTATCTAGGAAAGGTGCCTGTGTTCACAGGAGGAGGAGATACCGAATCAAAACTTACAGGATCATTTTTAGAGAGAGGAATAAGAGATTTGGTAGTTTCACCTGACAAAACAAAGGTTTTCTATACAGTACCCTTTGGAGACAACATCTCTGGGGTAGTTATGGAGAAAGATGGCACAAAGGCTAGTCAGATTTTCTCTTCTGTTTTTCATGGATGGCTACCTGAATTTTCTTCAAAAAATACAGTTCTTATGACAACAAAAGCGAGCGCTTATGCTTCTGGATTTAACTACACACTCGACACAAAAACAAAAAAGGTAAAAAAACTTGCAGGGAATATCGGGGGACTTGTTTCAAAACTTTCGATTGATGAAAAATATTTAGCTTATTCAAATTCAATAGAAAACTCTGTGATACTTAGACTTCTTAATATAAAAAATAATACAAGTAGAGACACTGGACTAAAAACAATTCCTGAAAAATGTTCTTTTGGTGGAACTAGAATGTATTTATATTGTGGCGTACCAAACTTCTTTCCGCCTGGAGCTTATCCGGATGATTGGTATAAGGGAAAAGTTTTATTCTCGGACAACATATTTAGAATAGATCCAGATGGGGATGTTGTAAATACTCTTCTTGTAGATCTAAGTGGTGAATCAGGAGAACAGATAGACGCTGTGTCTCTCGCAATCGACACTAGCGAGTCTTATCTTTTGTTTATAAACAGAAGCGATAATTCACTCTGGAAGTACAATCTAAAATAAACTGTCGAGGCGAGGCCTCGACAGTTTTTAAATAATTAACCAATATACCGTATAACAATATGTCTATCTCTTCCTTCTCCAACGGATTCTGTTTTTAGGTCTGGCATATTTGTTGAAACGTATTCATGAATAATTCTTCTATCATAAGGGGACATAGGGTCAACATCGATACTTGATTTAAAATAGCGAGCTCTCTCAGCCATCATATGAGCCATATTGCGAAGACTATCGATTCTTTTCTTTTCAGTATTAAAAATATCGACAATAACAGAAGTTGTTGGTGCGTTTTCTTCTCCAATGCTTTTTTCAATAACTTTTCTAAGTAGATAATTTAGAGCATGCATACCTTCAGAAGACCGATAACTAAGACCTCTTAAATGATCGCTGTCTATATTACACCAAAGAATGTTTAGTTTTTCATCATAAGAAAAATCACAAGTCTTTGTAAGGCCTGAATCCCTTAGAAATCCTTCTGTAATTGTTTGAAGTTTTTGATAACTCATAATTTTTACGAAACAACAACGATTTGACTGTGATCATTCTTCTTTACTGTCTTTTCTTGAATAATAGTGACTATATTACTAGTAATCCAATAAATGGCAACTGCAACAGACAACTTCAGAGAAACGAGAGTAATGATGATTGGAAGCACAAAACGCATTTGTTTTTGCATGTTATTTGAAACAGCTTCTCCTATGTTTGTTGATTGTATGGTGCTTGCTTGTATTCTAGTAGGCGAAAGAGTTAGTTGGGCAAACTGTGAGAGTCCTGCGAGTATCGCAAATATAAAGTGAGGCTTTGTAATGTCTATACCTAAAAGATTTGTAGTTATACCTTCTGGCATATTCACAAAAGAATAAACAAGTTCTGGAGAATTAAAACCTTTCCAGAAAACATAATAGAGGGCGATAATGATAGGGAACTGAATGAGTATGACAAGACAGCTTGAAAAAGGATTGACTCCATTTTTCTTATACAACTCAAATGTTTTTTTAGCCTGTTCTTCTTTTTTAGGATATTTATTTTTTAAATTTGAAATCTCATCCCCGAGAGACTTCATCTTTATTTGACTAACAATAGCCTTTCTAGAAAGAGGCCAAAGAAGAGATTTGATGATGATTGTTAAGATAACAACCGCAAGTGCGAGATTGTTAAAAGCAATTGATCCTACTATTAATATAAGAATATTATAAAGAGGTTGATAAAATATGTTTGTCCATAGTGCTTGCATGAACTTGATTGTACCTGAAAAAGATTAAATTTCAAAATAGCCTTATATTATATAGATATTCAAGGCAAATCAACACATGGATCTTGTTTTGGACTACACTTAGAAAGTCTTTTAAAACCCTTTTTTAAACCAAGCCAAAGACCATATTTTGAGATAGCTTGAACCATATATTCTGAACAGCTTGGATAAAAAATACAAACCGGATTAAAAACAAGACCTAGTTTTTTAGGAAGACCTGTGTCAGGTGATAATATTTTTTGATAAAATCTTATAATAAAAATAGTGATTTTTTTCATTTTTTATCAATAAAATTATTAAGGATGGAAATCGTTTCTTCTTTTGTTGAGTTTTTTATTTCTTTTTTGCAAATAAAAATAATTACTTTATTTTTTAAAAATTCAAAATTTGTATTATTTTTAATTGTTGCATAAAAAATACGACGAATCTTATTTCTGTCATGAGCTTTTTTAAAAATACTTTTTGGAACAACAACAGAAAAATGACTAATTTCGTCTTTTGAATTATCTATTTTAATAGAAAAAAGGGGAGTATTAAAAGACCTACCTTTTTCAAAAACCTCTTGAAAGAGCTTTTTTGACACTCTTTCTATTTTCTTAATCATAAAAAATATTAAGCAGCGAGTTTTTTACGACCTTTTCTTCGTCGGCGAAGGAGCATTTTTTTACCACCAACAGTTTTTGTTCTGACCAAAAAACCGTGTGTTTTTGCTCTTTTTTTCTTTTTCGGCTGGTATGTAAGTGACATAGGTATAATTTATACCAGATAAGGCATATAATTGCAACCCACTCACCAACATTTGTGTAGCTTTATGTTTCCCTTTTTAGACTTAATATGTGCCGGTTAATATTAAACTTTATTTAGGATTTATATACTAACTAACCACAAAGCATACTACACAAACATTGGCGTGCAGGTTATCCACAGATAATTAACAACGTTTTAAACTTTTCGGCTACTTCCTCATTTTTAAACTAAGTCTATAATGGAACTTATGTCCACAGTCTACAACCTAGATGAACTTTGGGGTAAGTGCTTAGCTGATATTGAACTTGAGGTTTCAAAACCAAACTTCAGTACTTGGTTTAAAAACACCTGTATTATAAAAGAGGATTCTGGAACTATCTGTGTAGGTGTTCCAAATGAGTTTGTAAGAGATTGGCTTTCAAATAAGTACAATAGGATGATTTTAAAAATCCTCATGAATTACAACGAATCCATCCGTGGTATTGATTATGTAATATCCAAATCCACAAACAAGGATGTTTCTGTTTCTGACAAGCAAAATATAATGATTATCAATAAAGAACTTCCTTTAAAAGATCTTTATATCAACAAAGACGACAATCTAAATCCAAGATACACCTTTGACACATTTATTGTTGGCCCCTTCAATGAGCTTGCCTATGCGGCAGGAAAATCTGTAATAGACAGGCCTGGACTCTCTTATAATCCTCTTTTTATATATGGATCAACAGGACTTGGTAAAACACACCTAATTCAATCAATAGGAAACTCTATAAAGACAAAGTTTGCGGATAAAAAAGTTTACTACACTACTTTAGAGCGTTTTGCGACCGACCTTGTTCAAGCCTTTCAAAACAATAAGGCAAATTCTTTTAAGGACAAATACAGAAAATATGATGTGTTAATCATGGACGACATCCAATTTATTGGAAAGATGGAAAAAACCCAAGAGGAACTTTTTCATACATTTAACACAATGTATGAAAACAATAAACAAATTATTTTTTCATCAGATAAGCATCCAAACTATATTCCAGGACTTGAAGACCGTCTTCGTTCTCGTTTTTCACAAGGAATGATCGTTGATATCATAGAACCAGATTTTGAGTCTCGTGTTGCAATGCTTAAGGCAAAAGCAAGGGAAGTGGGTTATATTATTCCTAATGAGGTTTTAGAATACATAGCTGAGGTAGTTTCGGGCAACATTCGAGAACTTGAAGGCAACCTAAATTCTATTATTTGTCAATCTCAAATAAGAAATAAAACTCTTTCTATTATTGAAGTAAAAAATGTCTTAAAAAACAGCATCAAACCGAAGAAGAATATTTCAATTAAAGAAGTAGTAAAAATTGTGGCTGATTTTTACACGATTGAAGAAAATAGTATCTATGATAAAACCAGAAGAAAAGAGATTGTGCAGGCAAGACAAATGATTATGTATATTCTTAGAGAGGAATTTGGTGTTTCATACCCCCTTATTGGACAAAAACTTGGAGGGAAAGATCACACAACAGTTATTCACTCATATGAAAAAATTAAAAATGAATTAAAGAAAGACTCAAACCTTTTAGACGAGTTAAACCAGTTGAAAGCTATGTTTAAATAGTGTGGATTACTTATTAATTAATTGTTGAAAAACAAAAACCAAATAATTAAAACAAAACAAGATTAACTACTTAAAAAAGTTACTAACAATTATTAAATTAAAAAATATAAAAAAAACCTTTATTACCAAGCTTAAAAAACTTATCCCCAAATCCACAACCCTAATAATAGTAATAAATTTATAAATATAAATAATACACATTATGATGTTTGAATCCACAAGTGAAAAAATTAAAAAAGGAATCTCTATAGCACTTAGATGTGTTGGTAAAAATATAACACTACCAACACTTGAATATGTTCTTTTAATAATTAATAAAAACACACTGACTATTCGTGCTACAAATCTAAGTATAGGAACAGAGGTAATAATAGCCATAAAAAGTGATTCCTCTGAGACATTAGCTATTCGTGGTGATATTTTATTTTCTTTTCTTTCAAATATCATAAATGATGAAAAGATTGTGTGTGAAAAAAGAGGTGAATTGTTTATTATTAAAACAAAAAACAGTACAGCAACACTAAAAACTTTTCCATATGATGATTTTCCAACACTACCAAGAATTGAATCAGAGGAAAAAAACACACTTCCTGTAACTACTTTTGTTGATGGTATAAAAGCTGTGTTATTTAGTGCATCACTTAGTGAGAGTAAACCAGAAATTTCTAGTGTTTATATTTATAAAGAAGAAAATAACCTAGTTTTTGTATCAACAGACTCTTTTCGTCTTGCTGAAAAAAAAATAATTCTCAAGAAGACAATTTCTTTTAATCCAATAATAATTCCTCAAAAAAATGCTATAGAACTTGTAAAAATTTTTGAAAATCAAAATGGAGATGTTTTAGTAAATACATCAGAAAATCAATGTTCTTTTGAGTGTGGTGGTGTTTATATTACAACAAGACTTATTTCTGGTATTTTCCCAGACTATGCTCAAATAATTCCAAAACAAGAAGAAACGTCTATTATTGTTCTTAGGCAAGACTTGTTAAGCTCTCTTAAACTTTCAAATACATTTTCAGACAAGTTAAATCAGGCAGAATTTGAGGTTTCGGACAAGCAATTTATTGTGAGTGCAAAAAATAGTGATGTTGGGGAACAGGTAAGTAATGTTGATGCTACAGTAGAAGGTAAGCCGATAACTGTTGTTGTAAACCAAAAATATATTAGCGATGTTTTTCAATCGATTTCAAGTGATAGTATTTCTTTGTCTTTTTTTGGAACACAAAAACCAATAATTTTTCGTGGCATAAGTGATAGTTCTTTTATGTATTTAGTTATGCCCATGAATCGCTAGTTTGTTATGGAATATTTAGGTATTAAAAATCTTTTAAATAAATTTCATAAAAGACTTTTAGATAAGAGGAGCACAGAAGAAGCCTTGATTGATATTCTTGGTAACCTAACAGAGATAAAACTTTCAACAGAATCTATTTCTTATAAGAATAAAAAAATACACATAAAAGCTCGTAATCTTATAAAAACAGAAATAATGTTAAAAAAAGAAAAAATCCTTTTTCTTTTAAAAGAAAAAGGATTTTTTGTAGATGATATTATTTAGTTTTTAATCTGAAAAAATTATTTGTTGAGTTGTTTGAGCGATATTAAAGACAACATCATAAACAATAACCTTGAGTTCATTTTGTGTTTCTACATTTTCTATATTATTTGGATTAAATGAAAATGATTTTATCCCATTATTAACTCCTCCGATATAAGCATCATTTAAAAAGAAATCAGCTTTTTGGTATAAATATGCTCCCTCAACTTGGATGTCGATTGTTATAATATTATTTTTGTTATGAATAATATTTTTATTTGGATTTTTTATTGTAACTTCCGGAAAATTTTCTGGAATATGTATATCATCATATTCTTGTGGTGGAGTGCTTGGTACTAATCCACTAAGAAATCCTGGATGGTTTGTAAACCAGTTTTGAACCGCAGTTTCCCAGTTTACAAATTGAGGATCACTACCAGGGTTTTCTGGTTTTGGCCCACGAGGATTTTGTTTGTCAACCCAGTAGAGTATATCGTGAACCTCAGGAGATATTATTTCTTTCCTGGTTTCTTTTGGTGTATGTTCTGTTGCAAGTTTTCCACTTACTGTGTCTATTGTGTAAGTAATACCTCCTCTCCATTCACCATTAAGCACTGGTTTTAATCCCTCATTTTCAATCACAGGGTCTTCAAAACCGTTGTTTGGGTATCTGGGTAGCACCTTATTCATAAACTCTCTCCATATTGGAGCAGCGGTTGAAATAGATGAAACGTTTTTCATTGGAATGTTGTCATTATTTCCAACCCACACACCAACCGAAATATCTGGAGTGTATCCCAAGATCCATCCATCTTTAAAATCGTTACTTGTTCCTGTTTTTGCTGCGACTTTTCTATCAGAAAAATACATAGGACTATTTGCGGGGAAGATAGGAATTCTTGAATTGTTATCTGAAAGAATATCATTCATTTGAAGGGCAATATTTTTATCTAAAACCTGCTCTGGTTTTTCTGTGTATTCTTCAACAATATCCCCTTTGTTGTTTGTTATTTTTAAAATTGCGGTTGGTTCATTTCTCACACCATTATTTGCAAAAACTCCATAAGCTCCAGTCATATCAACAAGGCGCACTTCTCCACCCCCAAGGACAAGAGTCAGGCCGTACCTGTCAGGATTTACAAGTGTTCTAATACCTAAATCTTCCGCAAGTTTTGTTGCATCTCTTATTCCAACTAAATATAACATCTTTACCGCAGTAATATTTATAGACCTTGCTAATGATTGGCGAATAGAAAGGGGCCCATACGATTTTCCTGTAAAGTTTCTTGGCATATAACAATTTGCTCCAGATACTTTTGGATCTCCGTATGGATTACAACTTGAATTAAACTCAGTAGGGGCATCTATGAGAATTGTATTTGGTGTGTAACCCTCAACAAGAGCACGAGCGTATACAAAAGGTTTAAATGAAGAACCAGGCTGTCTTTTTGCTGTTGCAATATTGTAGGCTCCGTCTATCTCGATATCAAAATAATCACGAGAGCCAACCATTGAAAGTATCTGACCAGTTTTTGGATCTATTGCAACAAGTCCTGCATTGCTCGCATTATATTTTTCTGAGTTTTCTATGGCCTTTCTTTTTAAAATCTCTTCAGCGGTATTTTGCATTTCGTAATCAAGGGTGGTTATAACCTTTAGTCCTCCTGCCAAAATGGATTCTTCTCCATATTTTTCTACCAAATAATCTTTGACATAAAATACAAAATGAGGAGCTCGTATTCCACGCTCGCCATCTTTCAAGAAAACAACTTCTTCCTTTAATGCATCATCGTATTCTTCTTTTGTAGTAAAGTTATTTTCATACATCTTTAAAAGTACCAGGTCTTTTCGTGAATCCAATTCATCCTTATGTTTTCCAAATGGTGAGTAGTATGTCGGTGCTTTTGGTATGGATGCTAAATAAGCTGATTCAGCCAAACTCAGATCCACTGGTTTTTTGTTAAAATATGCACGGGATGCCTCGGCTATACCATAAATATTTCCACCATATGGCGCGTCATTTAAATAGATGGAAAGAATTTCTTCCTTACTCATTATTTTTTCAACTTTAAGAGCGAGGACTAATTCTTTTATTTTTCTTGAAATTGTTTTTTCTTGGGTTAATAGGGTATTTTTAATAATTTGTTGAGTTATAGTAGAACCTCCTTGAGTAAAGCCCCCGGTTGTTAGGTTTACCAGTGTTGCACGAACTAGTGAACGGATTTTTATTCCCTGATGTTTATAAAATTCAGGATCTTCGATTGCGATTGTTGCATTTTTAGAAAAGGCACCCATTTCTTCTAGAGTTATTACTGTTCTTTTGTAGTCTTGACTTAGATCATAAAGAACAGTTTCACTGGTCCTGTCGTATATTTTTGTCGACATTGAAATTCTCCTACTTTCAAAAGATGCAAAGTCAGGTATTGATAGGGTGGCGATCCATATTGAAATACCACTTGCTATAATAATAGCCAATCCTCCAAAAACAAAAAAAAGGTTTCTAAAAATATGTTTTTTTATTAGGCTCATTCTGTTTGTAATCATAACATAAAGATTAGTCTGTTGTTTATATCTAGACGGCTTCAATACGGTTTTATTACTAATACATATAAGACAACTTTTATCTTATATGTTAAAATAAAAGAATATGAAAGATATTCCAGAAACACTATTTTCTTGGGGCGTAGCATCGTTTATCGACCCAGAAGATAGTTTTAGAAAAAAAATAGAATCCAAAATAAGTGGAGCATATAAAAAAGAGCTTATTATAAAGCTTGGGGTTGATCCAACAAGGCCCGATATTCATCTAGGTCATGCTGTTATTCTTCGTAAACTTCGAGCCTTTCAAGATATTGGTTGCAAGGTCATTTTTTTGATAGGAGATTATACAAGCATGATCGGAGACCCGACTGGTAAAAGTAAGGTTCGTCCGGAGATTAGCATGCAGGAAATAGAAAAAAATATGAAAACCTATCTTGAGCAGGTGGGTAAAATTTTGAAAGTTGATAAAACAGTTTTTTCTTGGATTAGAAATTCTGATTGGTTTTTAGATGTTTCAGATGTTCGACCTAAGGCCAACCTGCGAATAAAACTTAATTCTCTAATAATAAATCCGAGCTCTTTTGTCGGAAAGGCTCTTGTTTTTGAAGAAACAAGAATGCAAAAAACACATCTTAAACTCAAAAAAATTCAAACCTTCTCGTTTACTAGGGTGCTTTCGGTTTTGCGTAAAATAACTCACGCGAGACTTATTGAGCGAGATATGTTTCAAGATCGTTTAAAAGGTGGATCTGAGCTTTTTATGCACGAGATGTTGTATCCTGTTCTTCAGGGTATTGATTCGTCGGTACTTTACAGTGTTTATGGTGCTTGCGATCTTGAGATAGGTGGAACAGACCAAACCTTTAATATGCTTATGGGTAGAGATGTAATGAAGATTACCAAACAACCAGAACAAGCAGTCATGTCGATGGAAATTCTTGAAGGACTTGATGGAAAAGAAAAAATGTCAAAATCACTCGATAATTATATTGGTATTTCAGATGAAGCAAATGATATGTATGGAAAGATTATGTCGCTCCCTGATTCGCTTATAAGTAGATATTTTAAACTCGCAACATTTACCACAGAAGAAGATATTTTAATCTTAGAAAAAGATATTAACTTGGGCACACTTCATCCTAAAATTGCAAAAATGCAACTTGCTCGCCAGGTTGTCGCCATGTATCATGGTGAAAAATTTGCAGAATCTGCCGAGAAATCTTTTACTGAAATATTTTCTAAGGGTGAAATACCTGAAGATGTTCCTTATTTTAAAATAGAAGATAAAACATCCGTGATGGACGCTCTTGTTTTGTCAGGATGTGCGTCATCAAAGGGTGAGGCTCGAAGACTTATTGAACAAGGAGCAGTTACCCTTCTTGACACTAATAAAAAAATTGAAGATGGTGAACTTGTTGTATTTGGAACCTATCGTGTAGGTAAACATAGATTTTTAAAATTTATAAATTTAAAATAAAATCCTGCAAAATGCAGGATTTTATTTAATAATTTTTATCGGTATCTTCGCTGTGGAAATTTACCCCACCAGCATCTTCGTCATAGTCTTCAGCAAACTCATCTATCGGAAGTGGTGTTTCTATGTCGTCATCAATAGGATCACCTTCAAGTGAAGCCAAATCAATTTCTTCATCTCCTATAGGCAGATCTTTTAATTCATTTTCATCCATTTAAAACTTGCGTACAAAAGCTTTTAATTATGCGACCTTTTATTACTATCCCACTTTGTACCAAAATGTTTTTTTATCTGCAAATATAAAACATGATTTCTGTGGATAACCTCTACGGTCGAGTCGATGCAAGGTGTGTGAGGCCTATAGCGACAGCATCCAGTTCATCATCTGATGTTGGTACTTTTTCAAAACAGACAAGCTTCGGTACCATTGCCATCACATTTTCTTTTGTGGCTTTTCCGTATCCAGTAACGGCGATTTTTACCCTAAGTGGTTGGTATTCAAATATATTAAGATTAGATTTTTTACAAATATAAATAATCACTCCACGTACTTCGGAAACCCGCATAACAGTTTTTTGATTGTTTGATAAAAAAAGTGTTTCGATCGCGAGTGAGGTTGGTTTATATGTTTTTATTACTAATTCCAAATCCTCTCCAATAAGGACTAATCGCTCCTCGAAGGAAAGTTTTTTGTCGGTGTTAAAGCACTTTGAAAAAATAACAATATGTTTTTTGGGGTCGCGAGAAAGTATTGCTATACCGAGTCTTTCGAAACCAGGGTCTATGGCAAGTATTGTTTCATTTTTTATATCTAACATCAATCTTCTTATTCTATACCTATTAAAAACAAATTGTGCGGAGGCGAAGCCTCCGCACAATTTCGCACATTTCAATTCAGGCCTTTTAAGCCTTGCGGAGGCTTCGCCTCCGCCGTATAATAAATTAAGATGTCTAGGATAAATATATTTGAACCAGGAAAATACTATCATGTTTACAATAGAGGTGTAGATAAACGCAAGGTATTTTTAAATAATAGCGACTACTATCGTTTTCTAAGAACTATGTATTTTTGTAATAGTAAAAAACATGTTGAACTGAGGCGGGTTGATCATATTTCTTTTAAAGACTTTAAAACAGAAAAAATAACAGGAATTGTGGCTTATACGCTTATGTCAAACCATTTCCATTTTTTACTAGAAGAAACAGAAGAAGGGGGTATTAGTTCTTTTATGCAAAGACTTGGCACTGCGTACACAATGTATTTTAATAAAAAAAATGACAGATCTGGCTCCTTGCTTCAAGGTCCTTTTAAGGTAAAAGAAATTACTGGAGATGGATATTTAAATTCTGTTTTTTTATATATACACGCCAATCCACTAGATGTAACATTACCAGATTGGCAAAAACTTTTTCTAGATAAAACTAAAACAGAATTAGTATTGAATAATATGAAATCATATACATACTCCTCTTTTGTGGATTACTCGTCCCCTGTTTCGAGAGACCAAGGTTTAATCTTGTCGAAAGGGGATATTGAAAAATACATCTCAATTAATGAAACACAAAAATCTATAAAAGAATGGCTTCTTTACAAAGATGAAATAAGAGATATTGAAAAATAAATATAAAAAGTAAAAAAGTCAAAGCCATACACACGCGGAGTTTTAGCCTCCGCGTGTAGACTCTTTTTGGTTCGGGGTGGGGGCGAATCAGTAGGAGTGCTTGACTTTTATTATAAAGTGTGATAAAGTTTGTTCAAACAAATAAAATAGAAAATGAAAAACTTTAAAAAAATTGCCGTACTGGCAATCATGTTGACATTGCTTTGTAAAAGCAATGCACAGACGGAACCCGTTGATCGAGAGCTGGAACTCTATAAAGAGTTTCTACTCTGTAGAGTAGAGGCGGAACATACTTTCAAAAAAGACTCCCTTGAACGGGAGCATTTTAGAAAAAAAATGTTATCCGATGTGGATACTCTCCGTATCGGAATCGAACTTCTCAGCCTACAGGCTGAGATTGATCACTCTAAAAGAATCAAAAAGACAGACCAAACCTCGAAAGAGGAGTTGATTCTAATGGTAGATCGGGCAAAGACCCGCGAGTTCCTCGCGGTGTCAAATGACAAGGTCCGTGCCGCAGATGCACGGACTGAACGCTATAGAGCTCAAGAAAATCAGTACGCGATAAGCGCACAAAACGAAGGGAGAAAAATGACACTTTTGTCAGACATTCTTCCTTCACCAGACAAGGTGAAGCGGACCCGCGGCTACAATCGCTCGGAAATTACGTGGGGCCGTGTTGCCAACGGAGAGGCTCGGTTAAAAAAAACTGAGCAAAGGGCCGAGAGAAAGGCCAATCGTAAATACGGAAGAAAGGACAAAACTAAGGACAAAACTTTTGAAGTAGAATATCAGTCTACCAAGACTGAACAAAAACCAACTTCCACGGAAGTTGGTCTCGATGGACAATCGAGAACGCTTGGTCCAACGAGAACGCTTGGTCCAATTTTCAACGGGGGCACCGCAAGAGTGTCCACCACAGAAAATAATAACCGTAGATTTTTCTACGGAAGGCCAGCAATAATAAGGAATGGGTGCTGGGTTTGGGAGTACTAAATCTCCGCCACCATTAAAAATAAAAATCACTTCAATCTTAAAAAGTAGGGGTGGTTTTTTTATTGCGATATGTTTTAACACCACTCATTTTCCTACTGGAAAACCGCTCTACCCGCACTTGTGTAAGGTTTTTAAAATAGATTCGCTGAAGATTTAAAATCAAAAAGAAAAAAGTATTTTTTTGAAATTATTTTTCTTTCGTGTACTCAAACCCTAGATGTTCGTAGGTTTTTTTTGTTGCTGTGCGACCTCGGGGAGTGCGTTCGATGAGTCCTCGTTGGAGAAGGTAGGGCTCGACGACTTCTTCGATGGTTGCTTCTTCTTCACTTGTGGCGGCAGAGAGTGTGTTTAGTCCAACTGGTCCGCCATCAAATTTTTCAATAATTGTTTTTAAAATGATGCGGTCGTTTTCAGAAAGCCCGAGCTCATCTATACCCAGAAGGGATAGTGCGAGAAAGACTGTCTTTTTATCCAAATCTTTTTTATGGACTTGAGCATAATCGCGACAACGTTTTAAAAAGTAGTTTGCGGTACGAGGAGTAAAACGAGCACGCATCGCTATTTCATTTATTGCATCGCTGTCAATATTTACACTGAGAATTTTTGCCGAGCGTTCAATAATTTTTTTGATCTCATCTTCCTTGTAAAATTCCAAGCGAAAAACTCCGCCACTAAATCTCGAACGAAGAGGGGAGGAAAGGAGGGCTATGCGAGTGGTCGCGGCGATCAGGGTAAAGGGTGGTAGGTCGAGCTGGATCGTACGAGCAGATGGGCCCTTGCCTATAATGATATCAAGTACTCCAGATTCCATCGCAGGATAGAGGACTTCCTCTATCATTTTATTGAGTCGATGGATCTCGTCGATAAAAATAATATCTCCCGGTGAAAGATTGGTGAGAATAGACGCAAGGTCGCCGACTTTTTCAATAGCGGGACCAGAGGTTGTCTTTAGTTGTCTTCCTGTTTCTTTTGCGATCAAGTGCGCAAGCGTTGTTTTGCCAAGTCCTGGTGGTCCGTAAAATAAAATATGTTCAGCGGGGTGGTTTCTTTCGTTTGCAGCTTGAAGTAGTATTTTTAAATTTTCTTTTATTATATCTTGACCAATATATTCGGAAAAAGTGCCCGGTCTAAGTGACTGATCTAGATATCGGTCTTCACTTTTTTCCATTTCTGGTTTTTTTTGAGTCATAATTGTAAGTTAAAACATGTACTAAAATCGCTTGACAATTGTTTTATATATGCTATACTGTTTACAAATAGAGATTTCCACAGCATATGCACAGAGTATACCACAGGCGAGGGCTTCAGGTATTTTTATTATTGTACTATATGTATGTAGTTAACATATTAGATTTGTGGTAGTAGAAGATACAAATCTCTAAGCAATCAGCGCAAGCTTTGTATATATTCTGATAGGACGTTCTGGTTTCGACTGGTGCTATCCTTGATGACTATGTTGCTTCAGTCGCCAAGCGTTTGAAGGATTGTTTAGAGATTTGTGTTTTTTCCACACCAGTATTTGTATAATCAATATGCAGGTTATTATTTTTACTACTTTTTAATATATACAAATAGAATATAAGTAATTAACTATTCTTCATAAAAGTCCACCACACTCATCGCTTCTTCAAGCGAGGTGACGCCTTTTAATATTTTTACAACAGCATCTTGTTTAAGATCAAATATTCCTTGTGGAGCTGACGCTCTTTTAATGTCTCTTTCGCTTGGATTTTCTGGAATTATTTTTTCAATCGCCTCATCTGTTTGTATAGCTTCAAACAAACCAATTCTTCCCTTGTATCCTGTCATATTACATTTTTCACA
>Ga0163144_10003569_pt1 | contig 35390 bp, 29 predicted proteins | sample OliLak19BULKMAT1_FD_123175 | JGI IMG/M metagenome (GOLD analysis project Ga0163144, IMG submission 123175) | Freshwater microbial mat bacterial communities from Lake Vanda, McMurdo Dry Valleys, Antarctica - Oligotrophic Lake LV.19.BULKMAT1 | ecosystem: Environmental > Aquatic > Freshwater >...
ATCACACCGCAGCGATGTTCCGCGCCAATATGAACCGGCTGTTTCGGAAAACTTGGTGCACCACTAAGACGATAAGAGGTCTAAGAGACCATCTCGCACTATACACGCAGTACCATAACGAAATTCTTGTAGCCGCTTAATGCAAACTTTAGCGCTGATGGACTTACCTAGACTCGAAAACACAGGCAGGTAGGCCAGTTTATATTGTGTAGTGGTCCTGGGTTCGTTAATGTTTTCTTAACGAATTGTCTAAGAGGACCCCATGCAGGCGTACCAAGATCTACTCAGAACTATCCTGGAAAAAGGTGAAAAGCGGACCGACCGAACCGGCACCGGCACCTTAAGTCTCTTTGGCCACCAGATGCGGTTTGACCTCTCCCAAGGGTTTCCTCTCGTTACGACAAAAAAGGTTCACCTCCGATCGATTATTCACGAACTCCTGTGGTTTTTGCAGGGCGATACTCGGCTGGAGTACTTGCACCAAAACAAAGTAACTATCTGGGATGAGTGGGCAGACGGCGCCGGCGACCTGGGTCCTATTTATGGATTCCAATGGCGACGCTGGGGTGAGGCGCATCCTCGTCTAGTTGAAAAAGGCGTGCGCGCAGAAGATGCAGTAAATGGCATCGACCAAATTCTAGACCTCATTGATGGCATTCGAAAAAATCCCTATTCGCGCCGGCATATCGTGAGTGCTTGGAACGTCTCCGACATTCCGCACATGGCGCTGCCGCCTTGCCACGTGATGTTCCAATTTTATGTTCACACCGACGGCCGACTGAGTTGTCAGCTTTATCAACGAAGCGCCGACGTGTTCCTCGGCGTGCCGTTTAACATCGCTAGTTATGCGCTGCTCGTTCTCATGGTGGCGCAGGTGACGGGGCACAAGCCGGGTGAGTTCATTCATACTTTTGGCGATGCGCACTTGTACTTAAATCATCTGGACCAAGCTAAAGAGCAGGTGGGGCGTACACCCAAGCCTTGGCCGCAGATGAAATTAAATCCGGCCATCAAGGACATTCTTCAATTTACTTACGAAGACTTCAGCTTAGAAAGCTATGATCCGCATCCTGCGATTAAGGCCGATATCTCGATATGAAGAGTGAAGTGAAACGCGATCTGGATTTTATCGTCGCGATGACAGAAGACCGGGTGATTGGAAATAAAAACCAACTGCCTTGGAAACTCTCTCAGGACCTAAAGCGCTTTAAAGAAATCACCACTGGCCACACAGTCATCATGGGTCGCAAGACTTATGATTCTATTGGCCGGCCGCTTCCCAATCGAACCAATATTGTCCTCACTCGCGATCGCAGTTTTGCTCCTGTAGGTGTGACTGTCTGCCATGATTGGTCTGAAATCGCCGATAAAATAAAGGGTAATGCGTTTGTGATTGGCGGCTCGGAGATTTTTCGCCAGGCGCTCCCACGGTTGCGGCGTTTATATCTCACAGTTATCTCGCAACCGTTTGAGGGCGACGCGCACTTTCCCGAACTGCCGCTAAAAACTGATTTCACGCTCGAAGAAGAGTCGCCGCTTTACACGGATCCATTCCCGTTTCGCTTTCAGAACTGGGCCCACCGCTAACAAATCCCGTCTCTCCCTGAGGGATTTGCCGTAAAACGTCACCTGTTACCAACCGTTCTACAACTGTCTTAAGCTCAAACACCTTTGGCACTTCGGTTGCAATTATCCCCTCCGACGTCGCGCAAGTTGCGCGATGAGGGGGAATTTAAAATGAAAGTTCGTTTAATTGCGGTAATCGCATTATTGGCATTGTCTGCTTGCTCCAAATCTAAAGAAGTTCCAAGAACTCCTGAGAATCTGATTCCAGCTTCTGGAAAAATCGAAGATCTTTCTCGTGAGCTTGTTGCTACTGCAAAGTACAGCGCTCAATTTGAGTCTGAGTTACAAGGCTTGAATTTTTACGAGCCAGACAACTGCATGCAAGTTGTGAATTTGAAGTCTAAAGGTGCATTGATTGCGCAGGTTTTAGAACTAAGCCCAGTCACTTGCCCAACTAACGCTGCTGTTGCAATGAACCAAGTTGGCGTTCAGTTGCAAGTCGTTGCTAAAGGCATTGGCAGCAATTCGTTTGAATTGCGCACGCAGGCTGCTGGCGTTGCTTATGTCGTCGGTGACATGACCCGCTCTGGCTCGGCTTACGAAGTGAGCGAGGTCTGCACTGGATCTTTCTCGGAAGCTACTTGTCAGATGGTTGTTGAGAACAGCCTGTTTCACAGCTTGTTCTTGTACTAAGACTAATCGTTTCGAAGGCCCTCAAGTGGTTCGCCACTTGGGGGCTTTTTTTATTGTTTGCGAGCGATGACGAGCATCTCTTCCAAGATGAAGGGCGTTAGCTCGGGTGGCTTAGCGGCTTCTATCTGCACGATCTTCCACTTTCCACGCAACTGTTGTTCAATCTCTTTTTTTGAGATCTCAAACGGCGGACCCGCTTCGATTTCTTTGGAAAGCTTAGCAAACGCAATCGAGCAAAACAGTCCATCTGGACGAAGATTCTCCCAACACGCCTTTAAATATTCCTGCTGGCGACCGGGCGGCAACGCACACCACATCGCGCGGTCAAAAATGAAATCAAACCCGGCTTGTTTTTTCTCAAACAAGTCCGCAACCGCAAACTTCACTCGCGGCACTTTGCCGTAGAGATTTTGGGCTACTTGGATAGCGGTGGGGCTGATATCCGACGCTTCAACCTCAAAGCCTTCGCTGGCTAGTGCAGCAGCATCGTGGCCACTCCCGCATCCAGGAACCCAGCCTTTGGCGGGGGCTCGGAGGGTAGAAAGCCGCATCAGGGCAGCCAGACTGGGGTGCGGGCCATGCAAATCCCAGCCTCTACGGTTTTCTTTCCATCTCACTTCCCAGAAACTACTATCATCACTCATGGTGAAGGATATTAAGGCCATTGTTGCCACAGACCTAGACGGAACTTTGCTAACCGGGGCGAGCGTGTGTTCGGAGAAGAACCTCGCGATGCTTGAGGCGTTGGGGAGTTTACCAGCGCTAAGAGTAGTGGCTACCGGCCGCAGCCTCTATTCTGTGCGTAAAACCCTGCCCCCGGAGTTCCCAATCGACGCTTTAGTGTTCTCTTCAGGCGCCGGAATCTGGGATTGGAAGAAAAATTCTCTCATCGAACAAAATGTCATGAATCGCGACAGTGCACTTGAAGTTGCGGAGACTCTAAAACGCAATCATCTAAGCTTCATGGCCCATCATCCGATTCCTGAGAATCATCGGTTTTGGTTTTTTGAGAATTTGAATCTGCCTCCGGATTTTCAAAAACGCTGCGAGATGCATGGCGAATTAGCATCGCGCTGGGACGGCGACTTTCCCAAAGAGGGTGTGACTCAGTTTATTGTAATGGTGCGAACTGCGGAAGCCGCGGAGCAATTGGTTCGGTTGCGAGAACTGATTCCGCATTTGTCGGTTGTGCGTGCAACTTCGCCGTGGAATCCCGAGATCACGTGGCTGGAAGTATTTCCAAGGGGCATTTCAAAAGGCGATGCACTTAGCTGGATTGTGAATCGCTACGGCTGGAGCACACTTCCCACATTTGGTTTGGGCAATGATTTTAACGATATCGAGCTATTGGATTGGGCAGGCAACGGTTTTGTCGTCGGAAACGCGCCACAAGAATTATTGAAGAAGTATGCGAATGTTCCAGACAATGAGAGCGACGGATTTTTTTATGCGGTCACAGATTGGCTGGCGTCGAGATCTTTGGTCGTCGATGCTTCGGTGAGTTCTGCCTTCGAGTAGACAGTTTGATCCACGATCAAATGATCCAAGTCGCTCTTTAAGAAACACGCCATCGCGTCTTTTTCTGACGCAACAATCGGCTCTGAGTCGTTGAACGAAGTGTTGATCAGCATCGGGATGCCCGTAAGCTGGCGAAACGCTTCGATCAAGTTCCAATAAAAACTCTGAGTTTCTTTTTCTACGGATTGAATGCGGCAGGTGTTATCGGCGTGCACGACCGCAGGGATTTGATCTCTGACGGCAGGCTTTACTTCAAACACGGCTTCCATATGCGGACTGTGGAAACTATTGAAAAACCAGTCATTCTGGTACTCGGCTAGTACAGAGGCGGCAAAGGGGCGGAATGTTTCGCGGTGCTTAACGCGTTCATTCAGGCGATCGCGCATTCCCGGATAGCGAGGATCTGCAAGAATGCTACGGCTGCCTAGTGCGCGCGGTCCAAATTCCAATCGACCGTGTGCCAGTCCGATGATTTCGCCTTGCGACAGCCGCTCAGCCGCCCAGCGAACGAGCGATGCCTCGTCGGAAAAATGCTTCTTTTTCTTTGGGTCAGCTGGTTGGCCCATCTCTTCGATGGTCGGTCCAAGAAGTCCCCAATGTCCGCCTTCGACTGAAACAATCGAGCGAGCTGCAAGAATCGCAGCTCCTGCTGCAAGACCCGCATCGTGGCAGGCCGGTGCGACGTAGATATTTTGAAAAGGTGTGCGCTTAGGGATTTTGCCCACCCAAACACTGTTGTGGGCGCAGCCACCAGAAAGGCCCAGCGATTTCATTCCCGTTTTTGCATACAACGCGTGCAACAGGTGATCGGCGACTTCTTCAAAACGGCACTGAATCGATTTAGCTAAGTCGCGGTGGACTTGCTCAATAGGTTGGCGCTTTGGATTGCGTGGGCCAATGCCCAGGCATTGAGTTAAAAATCCAGTGCTGAAAAAAGGATCGATATAGGGCTGACCCTTTTCAATACGAAATTGAATTGGGTTTCTCAAAATCGGGAAGGCCTCGAGGTTTAGTTCAAACCCAAAACCATCGGTCTCGCGAATCAATTCACGCAAGACAGGTAAGTAACGAGGCGTTCCGTAACTCGAAAGGCCCATGACTTTAAATTCATCGCCGTAGTGGGGGAATCCCAAATACTGCGTCATGCCGGTATAGAAATATCCCAGCGAATGCGGAAAGAAGATGCGATCTAGCACCTGGGTCTTTTGCTCGTCCGCAACTGCCATGGTGGCAGAAGTGAAATCGCCCATGCCGTCTAACGACAGCAGCGCCATTGGTTCCTCGGGCTTTAAGCAACGTGCTGTGGCCAAGTGCGCTAAGTGATGCTCGCAAGAAAACATGCGTGCACGTGCAAGGCCCATTTCTTTGAGCCAATTCGAAAGCTTTGGTGCAGTTTCTCGTCGTTTACCGGCAGTGGAGAACAATTGCGGGTGCTTCCAATACGCCTGGAAGCGGCGGCCTGCGTGTTTCCACTGTTGTTTGGGAATAGCGAGTATAGTTACGTCCGAAGGCTTTAACCCGGCGTGTTGCAAACAGTACTTCGCTGCCTCGGTTGGGAATAGGGCATAATGTTTAGTGCGGGTGAATCTTTCCTCTTCTGCCGCGGCCACCAAATGTCCGTCTACAACTAGTGCAGCAGACGAGTCGCCATGACCGAAGCTGATTCCTAAAATGATCGAAGATCGAGGAGGCATTCACATAATGTATCGGATAACGCCAGATAGATTAGAGCGTTTTCTCGATGACGCCCCGGGGCATTAATTGTGCTCATCTCCTTCACAATTTGGTCCGAAGAGAATGTGTCGCCTTGAACTCTGAGTGCGGCACTTAACCGTTCACGGAAGAACGATGATCCTCAGCGAGATTTTCCTATCAGATGTCCTCATCAATTTTGCAGCCGGAATCGGCATTGCAATCCCTTTGCTCTATTTGAACGTCCGTGTTGCTCGTCCGCTTGGATTAATTGATTGGCCTAAAGCGCGCGGAGTAACAGAACACCAAGTTCCCATCGTCGGTCTCAGCCTTGTGCTGCTCACATTGGGCGCGCTCCTAATGTTTGGCGAAACCTACGGGGTAAGCTCGTGGTTTATTTGCACTGCCGCTGTAATCGCCGTCATGGGTGTTATCGACGACCGCCGCCCGCTTGCGGCAATGGACAAAATTTTCTTTCAAGTCATTTGCGCAGTTGTCGTGGTCTCGATGGACCCCAACGTACGCGCCGCTATTACAGAGCCATTTGGCATGACAGGCGCGGTGCTCGCCATTTTCTTTATCGTTGGATTGACCAACGCTGTGAATTTTATCGACGGTATTGATGGCTTAGCTGGCCTGGTACTGTTTGCTGGGTTTTCAGGACTACTCCTCTACTCGAGCGCCTACCGCAACTTCTCCACTTATAGTTGGGTAACTTCTTTCATGATGGGAATGTTGATTCCCTTCTTTTATCTCAACGTGTTTCGCCGCAAGGGCTTCTTAGGAAACACGGGCAGTTACTTTTTTAGTTTCGTCTCCGCAGTGATGCACTTGTCGCTGCCAATTGAAGCCGGAAGTATTTCGGGCCGACTCGCGGTATCTGCGTTGTGTTTCATCGTTCCTGTCGCGGATGCCACGATGGTTATCTTGGTTCGGTTATCGAGTTTGCGGTCGCCGTTTCGCGCAGATAAGGGCCACCTGCATCATCGCTTGGTTCAGAGCAGTATTCCGTTGCGAGTTATTCTCGGTAACTTTGCGATTATTTCAGCGATTTCGGTTCTCACCGGCGGCTTTTTGATTCGTTACCAAGAAAGCCGGATGGGATATTTCCCAATGTTCCTCTGCGTAGGAAGTATTTTGATCACGAGCTTAATGATTCTCCTGGTAGAGCAAGCTTCGCGAATGCGCATTTACGGTTACTTCAAACGTCTCGATGTCGGAGATCCGATCTACTATCTGCGTTACAAAGTTGCGAATAAAAGCGGCGGTAAGTTGCAAGCTTGGCAATTAAAACGATTAGAAGCTCTGATTAGTTCCGAAATTCGCGTTACGGATCTCTGCGTTGCAGAAGCGCCAGATCAGTTATTCTTAACATTACGAACGATGCCTGAGCCGTTGAAGGGCATTTCCGCTCGTTTGGAAGCAGTGATCCAATCCGAGAAAAACTTAATCGCCACCGTTTTAGAAAACGGCGAGTTCAAAAAATCTCCCGCATCTCCCTCGCATAGCTCTCGCCCACGCGTCGCTTCTTGATGCAACCCATTCACGTGTTAGAATTAGCCCGCCTTAAGATTTATTAAATTCACAAAAACTTAACTTAGGAGATGGTGATGCACCGTTTTTCCTCGCTCCATTTGTGGCTGGTCGCATTTGCGTCCTTATCCACCTTTTCTGCACTGAATGCAGAGCAGGCTACCGAGATTAGAAATAAAAAGCGCAGTATGGCGAACGGTGAAACCACCGTGTTCGCGGCAGGCGAAACCAAATCCACATACGGTTCGGCGTATCGTGGCGGGTTAGGCGTGAACTTCCCATCCGGAAGCGCGGTGCGTCTGCTCATTGCGGAGCGCCCTTCTTTTGAACGGATCCTGCCGGGTGAAAAGCTCGTGACCACTGCAGCAACTACCTCGAGCGGTGGGTACAACACAGGAAGCGCAACGTCCGATTCAACGGCGAATTTTCTGCGGCTGAAAGACGAGAGCTGTAGTGTCACTTTCACGACCCCGATCTACACAATCAGTTTTTCGGCAAAATTAGATTCTGAAAATAAGAATATCGAAAATTTACCCGCCCCGTACGTTGGCCAGTATAGAGCTGGCTTCGGAACATCGGCTAGTTCAGCTATAGGTGGTTATCCTTTTGGAGCTGTTACAGGCGAAACCATGAATCTGCCTTGTGCGGGCGGCGCTGGTTCGTTGCCAATCTCCTGCTATATCCAGGGCCGGGTGTACTATGACGACACAACCAACCCAAAGGCGGTAACCACGGTCGGAAGAGTGTGCACCTGCACCGGTATTGGTAGCTGCACAGTTTCTGATTTCGTACTCTAAGCTTCACTGATTCCAGATTACCTCGAGGGGCGACTCTTTAAGAGTCGCCCCTTTTTTTCATTTTAAGTTCCTGTGGGCGGCATTGTTGTCGTCAACGGCGGTGTTCACCGTCGTGAGTGCCGAGCAAGTCGCTGAGATTCGTAACAAACACCGCTCCATGGCAAGCGGGCGAGGCAACCGTCACAAAAGACGTGGTTGTCGTCGGTCACAAGTGCACGTGTACTGCGGTCGGGTCATGTACTTGGGAAGATTTCACGCTCTAATCGTCGGATGCTTTAGACTCTAAGCGCGGGTGGCTCGACATCGGGCTGCCCGCGTTTTATTTTTACTGTCCTATGGTCGAATTTTTACGTGCGGTAGGCGAAATCACCGGAGGCTTAGTCCCTGGTTACACCGCCACTTTAGTGTCGCTACAGACTCTCTTGATTCTAGTTTCCTTCGCCGTTCTGTCAGCGGCTGGGAATCGACGAGTCGGTGCTTTGGGTGGGCATTACCTGTCCACCGGTTTGTCCAAGTTGTCTCCGTGGGCTCTTGTCGCAGCGTCCATGTGTCTCATGATGCTTCTAGCGTGGTTTGAATCTCCCACGCCGACAATTACCGACGAATTCTCCTATTTGTTAGCGGCCGATACCTTTGCCTCGGGCCGTTTAACCAATCCCACTCATCCAAAATGGGAATTCTTTGAAACTTTTCATGTGCTGATGCAACCCACTTACCAATCAAAGTATTTTCCGGGCCAAGGCCTGGTGTTGGCATTGGGTCAAAAAATATTTCACTACCCGATTGTCGGCATCTGGATTTTTTTGTGCCTTGGAATCGTTGCCACTTGCTGGATGTTGCAGGGGTGGTTTAGTCGCAAATGGTCGATGTTCGGGGCGACACTTGCTGCCGTCTTCGTGGTGTTTAGCGATATTAGTCAGTCTTTTATCTACAATCCATGCACTTTCTTAGGTGGTGTTTTGGTTTTGGGCTCTGCCAAACGGATTGTTGATCCCTTGGTTTTAAACAATCGTCGCTCGATACTTTGCGGAACTGTTTTCGGAATCGGGGCGGGGATGCTCCTGCTTTCACGACCGTTTGAGGGCGGATGCCTTTGCGCTGCCACGGTTGGTTGGCTTTGGTGGAGCACACCGTTCAAAGAGTTTGATCGTTTGAAGGCACTTTTTGTCTTCCAAGCTACGGGATTGCTTTTCGTGGGGGGATTTGGCGCTTTTCTACTCCACTACAATCAAGTTGTGACCGGAGATGCGTGGACGTTTCCCTACGCATTGCACGACCAGAGATATTTAACGGTGCCAGTTATCTTATGGCAAAAATTCACACCTGCCACAGAGTGGACCAACTACCTCCTTGGGAAGTTTTACTCGGTAACAATGGCCGATTTCTTAAGAGTGGATTGGCAGTTGGAGAGTGTGACGCATTTTCTAGCCGCCAGTTACAAGAAGTTAGAGTGTTTCGCGGTGTTTTATCCAAATATGGCGCTTATGCCAGTTTTCCTATTGGGCATGGTTGCTCTTTGGAAATCTAAGGATCGACCCTTGCTCATTGGCGTATTCGCCACCGGAGTGTTTACCATTTGCTCTACGGCTTGCTGGGTTTCTAGCTACGGCCTGCACCTATTGGGGCCAGTAGTACTAGCCGCGGTATTTGGATTTCGATCGCTATTTACCTGGCACCGGAATTTTCAGAGAGAGGGTGCTCGAATTGCCCTTTCGTTGGTGGTGGCGATTTTTATTTCCTATCCGCTGGTTTATTCTCTCCGCCGTTGCTTCAATGGCCCCTACTACCAGACGATTGATTCATTCAACGAAGTGAGAGAGACGTTGAAACAAATTCCTGGAAAGCTCATTCTCTTTGTTAACTACGAAGACTTCGATCTGGCAGTTGTGGATTGGGTCTATAACGCTGCCGATATCGACTCGGCCCGCGTGGTTTGGGCGAGGGACCTAGGAAAAAAAAAAAATCGAGAACTGGTCGATTACTACGGAGACCGAGAGAAAGTTACGATGAGGGTTGGGGTCGGACGTCATCCGGATACCGACCGGTTGGTGCCGACTTACACTCTCAAACTCTGGCCGCGCGAGGCAGATTCTGGGGCGGCATCCGACTCCCTTTCCGTCCATAAATAGTCTATGCTGCGTTCCTTGTGGAAATGACTCCCTCACAGACTGCGCCCAAACACCCGCACAAGGCATTGCGGCGCCTTTTTGCCGAGTACTGGCTTCACCGCTCGTCGCTAATCTTAGCGATATGCTTAGGCTTTTTAATTGCCGCCGTTCAGCCTCTGAGCGTTCGAGTCATTGAGCAAATCGTCGATCAACTAAAGTCCGACATCGGAAACGATTTTTTCCGTTGGGTACCGGCCGTTCTTATGGGCCTTTTCTTCGTCAGTGGGTTTGCCAAGTATTTCCACAACACCATCCGCCGCTCGATTAATGAGCGGGTGCTCGCTCACATGCGTGAGAAGCTTTATGCAAAATTTGTCAGCTTGCCGCTTACTGCAGTCGATAAATCCCGTACTGGCGAATGGCTCTCGGCGCTGCAAAATGATCTCAATAATGTCGGCCAAGGCGTGGAGCTGATTTTTGATCTCTTCAAAGAACCAGTCACCCTATTGGGGCTGATGGGTGTAGCTGCGTACTATGACTGGAAGCTCACGCTCGGCGCGGTATTTATCATTCCAATTGTGGCGTGGGTGTTTGCACGATCTGGTTCGCTGGTGAAGCGTTACTCCGCTCGTAACATGGGCCAGTTTTCAGAGCTCCTGTCGCTGGCACAGGAGAGTCTCGTTGGTTTAAGAGTCATCAAGGTGTTTCACTTGGAGCCAGTCCTCACTGGCAAATTCGACGAGATCCAAAACAGTTATTTAAGGACCGTCATTAAATCTATCCGTGTGCAGGAACTCACCACGCCGATTGTCGAATTTATTGGCGCCGGCTTGATGTCGTGCTTCATCCTCTATGGTGCTCAGCGCATTCAGGCGGGCGTACTCACTCCCGGGGAATTGGTGGCTTTTGTCCTGGCCTTTGGTTTAGCGCAAATGCCGCTGAAAAAAATCAACGACGCCAATATGAAATTGCGCTCTGCCGAGGCCGCAGCCGAACGCGTATTTCATTTCTTAGATATCCCGCAAGATGTCGAAGCCAGACAGGGTTCCAAACGCATTACTCGGTTTACCGATCGCATCGTCTATCAAAGTGTGGGCATGTCCTACCAAGGGCAGAACGCCTTAAAGGATATCAGCTTTGAAGTCGACTTTGGCCAGTGCGTGGCGTTTGTCGGCAAAAGCGGCAGCGGTAAAACCACTGCGGTTAGTCTGTTGCCGCGATTCTATGAATTCCAACAGGGCACGATTTCGATTGATGGCACCGATATCCGCGACTTGCGCTTAGAGGATTTGCGACGGTTGATATCGTACGTCACTCAAGACACGTTTCTTTTTCACGACACGATTTACGAGAACATTCGATATGGCCGGCCAGATGCCACCGCGAAAGAAATTGAGCGAGCGGCGGAGCACGCGCATTGCGATGAATTTATCCGTACGCGACCTGAAGGCATGCAAACCCGTATCGGGGATCGCGGCGTGCAACTTAGTGGCGGAGAGAGGCAACGCATTGCCATCGCGCGCGCGTTTCTAAAGGCAGCACCTATTCTTATTTTAGATGAAGCGACTTCCAGTCTCGACAGTCATTCCGAATCGGTTGTGCAGGGGGCACTTGATCTGCTGATGCAAGGACGTACTACGCTTTTAGTGGCGCATCGTTTTTCGACGGTAATGGGAAGCGATCGCATTCTCGTTTTCGAAAAAGGTGTCGTGAAAGAAGCAGGCACACATAGTGAACTTTTAAGTAAGACCGGTGTTTATACAGGGCTCTATCAGCAGCAGTACAGCAGCCTTATCTAGCAGTCGTTGCGAGGAGCGCAGCGACGAAGCAATCTACTTTTCTTTTTCTACAGGCTCAGTCCCAGGGAGTGCTGCTTCAACGTGTTCTATCTGAAACGAGGGAGTAAGTTGCACGACACTTCCGTAATTCTCGTAATCGGTATTGTCGACGCAGCCATAGAGCTTTTTGACGAGCATTTCGTGCGCTTCGGAAGCAAGGTCTTCTAACGCCATTGCCCGCGCTTCAAACGGAATGTGTGCTTGGGTGGAATCTAAATAGAGCAGGTATTCTTCGGCCAATTGTTTGGTGAATTCGCCCGCGTTCTCGTAAGAACGAGTCACCAAATAATGCTCAAAGAAGATAAAGAGCGGATCTACAAGGTTCTTTGTTCGCTTTCCATCCATTAGCCAAGCTCCTTCACATGCTCTTAACCAAAACGGCTTTCAGGCGTCTAAGCTTTAGAACGCTACTGTGGAGTGTGTTTCACATTTCGACAGCGTAATGCGTTGAATTACCAAGGTCTTTTGTAATCCGCTGCGCTGATCATTGGGCGGTGTACGAAAAGTAGACGTTGAGGTGGAAGCTAAGTAACTGAATCTACGAGGGAAACAGAGGATTTTAAGCGCCAAGGTTGGCCGTACTCTTGCAGTCTTCAAAGGGTAGATAGCAACTTTGAGCACTTAAAATGTACGACAATAGAAACTCACAACTAGGCGCACAAAACTCGATCCACACCCTGGTTCGTGTTCTCATTTGCTTCGCTGTTTTGGTTTTCTCTGCTGCTTGTCAGAAAAAGTGCCAGGCACCTTCGACCCAAACGTTTAGATCCGTCACTGAAACTCAGTGGCGCCTGGTCGAAACCACCGACGCGAAATTGTTAGAAGATCTCGACAATTTTAATTTTGAGATCTTACAGTTTGCCGCCAATAGCACCGGCATCATCAACCGTGTCGTCAATAACGAGCAGTTCGAAACTCCGATTGCCACGATTGCGTGGGTTCCCAATACCAAGGCCAAGTCGATGCGCATTCAGTACACTTCGGTTCCGGTATCGACGGGAGAGACGGCCACACCCCCTACAGCAGGCGACCTCGGAACTTTTGATTACACCTACAAGCTGGGAAAAGACCTTCAAATGCAGGAATTGCAGACGGGTAACTTTTACCGCTACGTTCCGTTCACCGGCGTCGTAAGTCCCGATATCGAGTGCAGTTTCTAAAGCTACTCTCCCTTTACATTGTAAGCTGAGCGTCTATCATCTCGCTTGGACTGCGTTAAAGGAGGGCTAATGCCTATCTCTAAATTTTACGAATCGAAATTAAAAGAAGTACAAACCCAAATTCAAAAAACGCGTGGCGATTTGGAAAAGCGCGTAAAGGGTTTGCTCGAGGACGAAGCCAAAAAGCTCAACGTCCGTTTGCGCGATATTTATTCTTATTTGGTAAAGGTCGCTCAAAAAGAACAAGCTTCAAAAAAAGCTAAATCGGCCGGCAGCAACAAATCCGGTGCTCGCAAAAAGCCGACAAAAGCAACCAAGCCTAAGAAGACAGGCTCCGCTCGCAAGAACCGCGCTAAGTCGGTTACTCCGGAAAACAATCCCGCTCTAAACTAGTAGCGGTTGTAGTTCATGATTGTATTTCACCGCTTGGAAGAAGTGCCCCGTTCCCAACAGGGAACGGTTGTTGCCGTCGGAAATTTCGACGGTATTCACCTTGGCCACCGCGCGCTTTTGGAATCAGTAGTGCAGCGTGCTTCTGAAAGCCGACTCACTCCGGCGCTTCTCACGTTCTTTCCACACCCCGTAGAAGTCTTGAGACCTGGTGTGCCTTTTCACCGCCTAACAACAGCCAGTGAAAAATTAACGTTGTTGGAAAAGCTCGGCATCGAGCTGATTCTCGTAGCGCCCTTTGATGCCCGCCTCTCGGCAATGGAGCCCGCAGAATTTTTTGAAACTTTCATTGTGAAGGGCATGGGCGCCCGGGCAGTGCACGTCGGATTTAATTTTCATTTTGGTAAAGGCCGGGCGGGCGACACCGCTGCGATGGAAGTGTTTTGTAAGAACTGGGGAGTAAGTTTGCAGGTGCAGCCCCCAGTTGAAGTAGATGGCGTGCGATGCAGTAGCAGTGCGGTCCGTGAAGCGCTCACGGTCGGCGATCTTATTCAGTCTTCGCATTTGTTGGGACGTCCCTACAGCGTGACCGGTCAAGTAGTGAAGGGCGAGGGCCGTGGCCGCAAGCTGGGTTTCCCTACTGCGAATCTCCGACTGCCCGCCGAAAAGCTCCTGCCCAAAACCGGTGTTTACCTTACAAGAGCCACCTGGCAGCGGCAGGAATTTAAGGCAGTGGCCAATCTAGGACTGCGTCCGACTTTTCAAACGCCACAGACTTTGGCGCCGGTTTTGGAAGTTCATTTTCTCGATTTCAACGCTAGCCTCTACGACGAATTTGTAGAGATTGAATTTTTGCAGCGCATCCGCGATGAGCAGAAGTTTGAAAGCGTCGACGCTCTGAAGACGCAAATTGCAAAGGATGTGGCTTGGGCGCGGGATTATCAGTTAAGCTAACCCCCATGGGAATTCGACCGCACATCGTCATTTTGGCAGCCGGACAGGGAAAACGGATGTACTCCGATTTACCCAAAGTTTTGCACACTGTTTTGTATCGACCGATGCTTCACTACGTTTTGGATTTGGCCCAAGCCATTCCACACGAAACGATTTCGCTCATCGTCGGACACGGCGAGGAACAAGTTCGAGCCGCTTGTGAAAGCTATTCGGGAGTTGGTTTTTTTCGGCAAGAAAAGCAATTGGGCACTGGCCACGCGGTTCTTACAACGCGCGATTTCCTCAAGCCCAAAGGTGGCTCTGTCCTGGTCTTAAGTGGCGATGTGCCGCTGCTAAAACAAAACAGCATCGAAGCACTCCTCGTTAAACACGTGCAGTCTAAAGCCGCGGCCACAGTGCTCACTGCACAATTGCCCCATCCCAAAGGCTACGGACGAATTCTAAGAGATGCCAAGGGGCAGTTTTCTGAAATCCGTGAGGACGCGGATTGCGGCGAGCAAGAGCGAGCCGTGATGGAAGTAAACGCCGGCGTTTACTGTTTTGATGGTTCAGTTTTTTGGGACGCGCTTGCAAAGGTTACTCCTGCAAATAGGCAGGGAGAGTTCTACCTGACTGACGTAATTGCTCTTTTGCGCGCTGGCGGTGGCGTCGTGCAGACATCCACGCTAAATGACGCCTCACAGATGATGGGCATCAATGACCGGATGGCTGCCGCTGATGTCGAAGGCCGTCTGAGAGGCGAGATCAATTTGGAGTGGATGAAAAAGGGCGTCACCCTCGAAGATCCCGAAGGTACCTGGATCGATTCTCTTAGCAAGCTAGGTCGCGATGTACGTATCGAGAGCGGCTGCCGCATTCTCGCTACAACTTTGGCTGATGGAGTGGTTGTCGAATCAGGCAGCCGGATTATCGCTTCTGAAATCGGTACAGGCACCGTCATCAAACAAGGTTCCTATATCGAGCGCTCCAAAGTCGGCACTGATTGTCAGGTCGGTCCCTACGCGCATTTGCGTCCACAAACTTCGTTAGCATCCCGCGTTAAGATTGGTAATTTTGTAGAGCTAAAAAAGAGTTCGATGGGAGAGGGCAGCAAGGCCTCGCATTTGAGCTACATTGGCGACGCCGAAATCGGTAAGGACGTAAACTTGGGGTGCGGTTTCATCACCTGCAACTTCGACGGCGGACCCAAAAAACACCGCACGGTTATTGAGGATGGGGCCTTCATAGGCAGCGATTCTCAGATGGTTGCTCCGGTCACCATCGGTCGGGGTGCCTACGTCGGTTCTGGCAGCACTATAACCAAAAACGTTCCCGCAGATGCACTAGCCGTTACTCGTGCACCGCAGCAAAACCGAGAGGGGTATGCTGCGCGCCTTCGCAAACGCAAGACGCGACCTGAATGAACGGGCGGTTTACCAACCTTAGGAGATGCCATGTTAAGTCAGTTTTTTAGCAAAAAAAGCCGCGGCTTTACTCTGGTCGAACTTCTTATCGTTGTGGCGATCGTCGGTGTTCTTTCGACGCTAGGTATTCCAACATTCCGTCGCATGATCCAAAAATCGAGGAAGGCAGAAGCCAAGGTTAACCTTGGAGCGCTTTACACAGCCGAAGCCGCATTTCGCGGGGAATATAGCGTGTATGGAAACAACTTAAACCGTATGGGTTTTGAAATCGACGGTACGCCCGTAAGCATGACCTACAACATTGGTTTCTTCGTTGCCGGTTGCACTGGCCAAACGACGGCGGCGCCTCTATCGAGCGGTACGCAAGGCTTGCAGTTGAATGCCGCGTATCCCAGTTATTACTCAGGCTTCGCTGCAACAGATACTCGTGCCGGATTCGGCATCAACTCCGGTTGCGTCGGCGGTGGTAACGCTACTGCGGACGGTTCCACATTTTCTGCTCGCGCAGAAGGTGTAGTGAGTCCTTCGTACATTCGCGCGAACCCTGCTTCTCCTACGCATTTGGACATTTGGACGATGGACCAAGGCCGCACGTTGGTGAATTCACAAGACGGCGTGTTCTAAAATTTAAATTTCTGTTTGTGAAAGGGCCCGTGACTCAAGTGGTCACAGGCCCTTTTTCCATAAAACTTTCACAAATTCCAAATCGCAGCATGTCAATTGTGCTGACATCCCCAAATTCCATGCCGTTTTCACAATCGATAATTGTTGCGGCGTTACTTTGACTTACTAACGCATTTAGTTTTGCGATTCTTCAACCGATTAGATCGTGTATAATGAAGCTTATCAGCACCGTAGTACCCTTAAAGCTTCACCACACAAATTGTTTCAAAATTAAAAATTACGGCGCCGCTTCTTGAGGAAAGAAAACGGTACGTGAGTTAAATCAATCCTATCTGGAGGAGATGCTATGTTAAGCAAGTTCTTTAGCAAGAAGAGCCGCGGGTTCACTCTCGTCGAGCTTTTAATCGTGGTCGCGATCATTGGTGTTCTTTCGACGTTGGGCGTGCCGACATTCCGTCGCATGATTCAAAAATCGAAAAAGTCTGAAGCCAAGGTAAACCTCGGCGCCATTTACACCGCACAAGCTGCTTTCAAAGCAGAATATAGCGTGTTCGGAAATAACCTAAACCGCATGGGTTTTGAAATCGATGGTTCTCCATCGAACATGACTTATAACATTGGTTTCTTTGGTGCTAGTTGCCAAGGACAAGGTACAGCTCAACCTACGATTGGTAACGTACAAGGTACTCAGCTGAACCAAGCTTACCCTGCGTACTACACGGGCTTCACTGCCGCTGATACTCGCGCCGGATATGCGATCAACGCCGGTTGCCTTTCAGGCGTATTGGCCGGCGCAATGGATGCCAGTGTCGATGGTCTTACCTTTGGTGCAGGTGCACAAGGTGTCGTGAGTCCCTCGTACGTTCGTTCCAACCCCAGTGCAACTTCGCAGTTGGATGTTTGGACGATGGACCAAGGTCGCACGCTGGTTAACACTCAAGATGGCGTGTTCTAAGAATTCGTAATGAAAAGGCCCGTGACCTGATGGTCACGGGCCTTTTTTTTTATCTAATTTGGTCTGCTCTTAAGCTTGTGCCGCAGTATCGTCGGAAGACATGAAATCATCCTCATCATCCACGGACAGAGCATTTAATCCGTACTTGTCGACGCGGTAGCGCATGCTGCGGAAACTGATGCTCAGTAGCTTTGCAGCTTTCTTTTTAATACCACCGGTTTGTTGGAGTGCTTTCACTAGCAAAGTGCGTTCGAAATCCGCAACCAATCGCTCCAGATCAATTCCCTTTTCAGTGCTGATCTCAATCTTCTCAGCATCCAATGGACCAGTCGAAGGCTGTTTAGCGTCGAGCATGTGCTTAGGCCAGCTCTCAGGCAAAATCAGATTACCTGGCTCCAAAGCTACCGTGCGCTCGATGATGTTCTCCAACTCCCGAACGTTTCCGGGATAGTGATAGGACTTCAAAACATCCATCGCCTCGTTGCCGATTTTTTTCACTTCCACACCTAAGGACTTGGAAAACTTGTCCAGGAAGTGGTTGGCTAACATTGCGATATCTTCTCGGCGCTCGCGCAGAGGCGGGCAAAGAACTTGAATAACATTCATACGGTAGAACAAGTCTTCTCTGAACCGGCCGCCTTTGACTTCGTTCTCGAGGTTCTTGTTTGTCGCCGAAATGATGCGGACATCGACAGTTACATCGTCGGTTCCACCGACACGTTTAAACGTTCCTTCTTGAATCACGCGCAGCAGTTTTACCTGCATGGGCAAAGGCAACTCGCCTAATTCATCGAGGAAAATCGTTCCGGTATTAGCGACTTCAAAAAGACCCTTTTTATCGGCAATCGCGCCAGTGAAGGAACCCTTTTTGTGACCAAACATTTCGCTTTCCATCAAGTTTTCAGGAATAGCGCCGCAGTTCACAGTAACAAAAGGCCGGTCTTTCAAAGGACCATTGTAGTGAATTGCTCGGGCAATTAATTCTTTACCAGTTCCGCTCTCTCCCGTGATGAGTACAGAGCTCTTGGTATTGGCAACACGCTTTACGAGATCATAAATGCGCATCATCGGAGGTGCGCTACCGACGATATTATCAAAAGCGTACTTGGTGCCGAGTTCCTTCTTTAACTGAACGTTTTCGCTTTGCAGCTGTCTACGCTCGAGTGCTTGGCGGAGAATAATTTTAACTTCGTCGATTTTGAAGGGCTTCTGAATGTAGTCGTACGCGCCCAATTTCATCGCTTCAACAGCAGTTTCGGTCGAACCGAAAGCCGTAATCATGATCATTAAAGCTTCTGGATCTTGCTCTTTCACTTTGGTTAAAAGCTCGAGACCCGACATTTCCGGCATTTGGATATCCGAAAGAATCAAATCAGCGCGGCCTTTTTTAAGGCGCTCTAAAGCTTCTTTTCCATTGGATGCGGTCCAGACTTCATAGCCTTCCCGCTTCAGCATGATCTCAAAAAACTCTCTAATGCTCTCTTCGTCGTCTACAACTAAAACTTTGCACAGCGCCATGACATCCTCACTTCAGCATCTAATTCCACAACCACTACGATCAATTCGTGCAATGGGTACTAGAGCAAGAGCTGTACCAAGATTTGCGGTGCCGTTTTGCGCTTAGGCTCTTTGTCTACAGATCCGTGTTCTGTAAGAACACTTTATTGGGTGTTTGAAAGATGTGACAAATTCCGCTCGCTAGTTCGGAGAGGTATCGAACTGCGGGCGGGTTGGGAGGCTGGAGAGGAGGGGCCTGCTTCAACGCCTCCGTTCAGTCCGCGCGGTAGTTTAGGATTTTTGTACTATTACGGCCTTCACGGTGGCATTGAAGCAGGCCCCTCCTCTCCAGACTCGCACCGATCCGCAGTTTGGTTCCGCGCCGGACGGGTGAGCACAGGTTGTGCGTGTCATTCAAACATACAATTTAGATTCTTAACGACCCGGATCCGTCGCCAAAGGCGAAGTTGTTTCAGTCGTGGCGAGGAGCAAAGCGACGAACGGTCTTACGCGAGAGTCTTTGTGGCTTGTTTCTTTGTAGGGCTCTTGTCTGCTTCCCAGCAGGCTACGAGGCGTGTGGGAGTTATTTGTTCAAGAATCGGAGTTTCCACTTTGCATTGTGCCGTCGCCATTGGGCAGCGGGTGTGGAAGCAGCAGCCCTTTGGGATGGCTAGGCGACTGGGGATTTCTCCGGTTAAGGCAATGTGTTGGCGGGCGCGTTCGGCCCTTGGGTCGGGGATGGGAACGGCGCTTAGGAGGGCTTTGGTGTAAGGGTGGCGGGGGTCCTCGTAAAGAGCGCTGCTATCGGCCGTCTCGACGATTTGGCCTAAGTACATGACCGCAATGCGATCGGAGATATAACGGACCACCGCTAAGTTATGGGAAATAAAGATCAAAGACAGACCCAAATTCGACTGAATTTCCTTAAGTAAATTAAGTATTTGCGCCTGCACCGAAACATCGAGCGAACTTACCGGTTCGTCGGCAATGATCACTTGTGGGTCCAGAATTAGGGCGCGTCCGATCGCAACGCGTTGGCGTTGTCCGCCCGAAAATTCATGCGGATATTTTTTCGTAGCTGTCGGCGAGAGTCCGACTAATTCCAATACCGAGTGAATCTTGCGCTCCAATTGGATGCGCGTGAGATTGCGGTGCGCTTTCAATGGCTCCGCCAAAGTGTCGAAAATAGTCATGCGCGGATCGAGCGACGCATAGGGATCTTGAAAAATCATCTGCACATTCTGACGAGCAGAACGCAGCTTCTCACCGCGAAGAGATAGAAAATCATTCCCATTGATATTCACGGTGCCAGCAGCTGGTTCAATCAAACGTAGGATGGCTTTACCCAGAGAACTCTTCCCGCAACCCGATTCACCGACGAGTCCCAAGACTTCGCCTCGTCGCAATTCCAAGCTCACGTCATTAACGGCGTGAACATATTGCGAGGAGCCGCCAAAGAAGCCGGTCCCTGTTTTGTATCGAACGCTTAAGTTCTTAACTTCGGCTACGAACTGGTTCTGCGCCATGATCGTGTCCTCCCCCGGCGTACATTAACTCTAAGTGACAAAACGAATCGTGAAACCCTGAGACCGCCTTTGGTGACGGGAAAAATTGATCGCAAATTTCCATCTTGTGATCGCAACGTCCTGCAAACGGGCAGCCTTTGGGCAGACGTGTGGGATCGGGTGGCATTCCCGCAATTGTGGGTAAGCGCTCTTGGATTCGATCCAGGCGCGGCGTCGATTTCAAAAGGGCGGTCGTGTAGGGGTGGTGGCGGCGATAGAATATATCGTCGACAGAACCTGTTTCCATCACGCGGCCTGAGTACATCACTACTACTTGGTTCGCGAGGCCAGCTACGACTCCCAAATCATGCGAGATAAAAATAATCGCCATTCCGGTCTCTTGTTGCAGATCGCGCAGTAGGCCCAGGATCTGCGCTTGCACTGTCACGTCGAGCGCCGTGGTGGGCTCGTCCGCAATGAGTAGCTTTGGACGCGTGGTTAGCGCCATTGCAATCATCACCCGTTGGCGCATGCCACCGGAAAATTCGTGAGGATAGGCCCGCATTGCTTTGTCTACGTCGCCAATGCCCACTCTCTTAAGTGCGCGTTTACCTTCTTCCCAAGCTTCGGCTTTGGAGCACTTGTGGTGCACCAATAGCGGCTCGATGACTTGAGTGCCAATCCGTAGATAAGGATTCAGCGATGTCATCGGCTCTTGGAAAATCATCGAAATCTGGTTGCCGCGGACCGAGCGCAATTCCTTGGGCGACAGCTTGAGAAGATCCATTTTGCCGTCGTCAAACAGCGCTTGGCCGCCTTCAATCTTAAGAGGTGGCTCTGGCAGCAGTCGCAAGTAGCTTAATTGGCAGACCGATTTACCGCTGCCGCTCTCGCCGACAATCGCGAGCGTCTCGCCTTCCTTTACCGAAAAACTCACTCTGTCTACCGCGCGCACGATTCCCCGGCGGGTGTGGAAGAATGCTTGGAGATCTTTGATCTCAAGAACGGTTTTTGCTGCCATTAGTCCTTGGCTCCCTTTGGATCGAGCGCGTCTCGCAATCCATCACCTAGGAAATTCAAACAGAACAAAGTTGTCGCCAACATGATGGCAGGGAACACCAGCTGATAGGGCGAGATTTCCATGACGTCGACACCGTCTTTGATCAACGTGCCCCAGCTAGCCATAGGAGCTTGCACTCCTAGGCCTAAGAAACTTAAGAATGCCTCTTCTAAGATCACCGTAGGAATTGTCAGAGTGAGATACACAATCACGGGGCCCAGAGAATTAGGCACCAAGTGACGCATGATAATTGTCGATGTGCGCACACCCATCGATCGTGCCGCTTCGACGAATTCTTTTTGCTTCAGAGTAATCACTTGGCCGCGCACGATGCGCGCCATCGTCAGCCACTGAGTGAATCCTAAAGCCACAAACAGCAAGAAAATATTCCGGCCGAAAAACACCATCAAGATAATGACGAGAAAGATAAAGGGTACAGCGTAGAGCACATCCACTACGCGCATCATGATGCTATCCATGCGACGGCCCATGAATCCCGCAGTAGCGCCGTAAACCACTCCCACCACTACACTCACTAGCGAAGCCAAGATCCCAACTGCCAAGGAAATCCGTCCGCCATAAAGTACGCGCGTAAAGAGATCGCGGCCCAAAGCATCGGTTCCAAACCAATGCGCGAATGACGGAGCTGCGAGAGTGTTTTCTAAAGTTTGCGTTTCAAATCCGTAAGGCGCAATCAGCGGGGTCAGAGCGCAAATCAACGCTTCAGCAGCCAAGACCGCTAGGCTAATGACCGCCATGCGGTTTTTGCGCAACCGCAACCAGGCGTCCTTCCACAGGCTTTGACCTGCTTCGTGCGTGGCTGGAATATCCACTTCCGACGTAACCCCCGTTTGTCCCATGGTAAGTGAAAGACTACTCATATTTCACCCTCGGGTCGAGCAGCGCGTAAGCTATGTCGACCAAGAAGTTAGCGACAAAAATCAGAGCGAAGTAGAGCAGCGCTGTTCCCATCACCATCGTGTAGTCACGATTCACGGCGCTCTGGATGAAGTACTTTCCCAAACCAGGAATATTGAAGATTGTCTCAGTGACGAGTGCGCCGGAAATGATGCCGGCAAGTGCAGGGCCCATGTAGGAGACCACAGGAAGCAATCCACCTTTCAACGAATGCTTCAAGAGAATCTGCCCTTCGGTGAGGCCCTTAGCCCGCGCCGTGCGCACGAAATCCTGGTTGCGCACTTCCATGAACCCGCCGCGAGTTAGCCGCGAGATATACGCTGCATATGCAAACCCCAAAGTTAGCGACGGTAGAATACGATCTTCCCAAGTGTTCCAGCCTGCGACGGGCAACCAATCCAGCCACACGCCAAAGCAGAGAACCAGTAGCGGTCCAACGACAAACGTGGGCAGGCAAATCCCCAGAATCGAGAAAGACATTGGAAAGTAATCGAGGGCAGAATTGGGTTTGAGCGCCGCAAGCATCCCAGCACCTATTCCAATTATCAGGGCCCATACCAGTGCGAGCAGTCCCAACTCCACCGAGACAGGAAACGACTCAGCGATGATCTCGTTTACTGTGCGATTGGCGTATTTGAAACTCGGTCCCAAATCAAAATGCGCCAGATCTCTGAGGTACATTCCAAATTGGACAATCAGCGGTTGGTCCAAGTTGTACTTGGCCTCTAGGTTCTTCATGATTTCCGGTGGTACTTGTCTTTCCGAATCGAATGGCCCGCCGGGCGCAAATCGAATCATGAAAAACACCATCGCTACCACCAGGAAGAACACTGGCACCATCACGGCCAGCCGACGCAAGATGTAGTGGAACCCCATAACTTCCCCCCCCCAGGGAACTTCTTTAATCCACTGTCCTATTCAAACCGACTCTTAAAACGTGAGACTCACGTACTTTAGCGGATGAATGTCTTCGATATTGTTGAACCAACCTTGCACAGAACTGTTTTTGAGGTAGTTCCGTGTGTAGATGTAAATCGGCATCAAAGGCGTATCGTCGAGGATTATGTCTTCGGCTTGCGAGAAGTACTTGAAGCGTTTGGATGCATCACGCTCTTTCGCAGCTTGTTCCATAATCGCGTCGTATTTAGGATTGCTGTAGTTGGCCAGGTTGTTACCGTTTCCGGTCATCACCATATCCAAGAACGTATTGGGATCATTGTAGTCGCCAATCCATCCCATGCGGCCCACTTGGAAATTACCCGTGTGCATCGAATCGAGATAAACTTTCCATTCTTGGTTCACCAGTTCTACTTCGATACCTAAGTTGTTTTTCCACATCTCTTGAATGGCCTGAGCAATCTTCTTGTGGCCTTCGTGAGTGTTGTAGAGCAATTCGATCTTAGGAAGTTTCTTCAGGCCTTCGCCGTAGCCCGCTTGCTTGAGCAATTGCTTGGCTTCTGCCAAACGACTCAGATCTTTAGGCAAACGTGGAATTGGATTGTAACCAGCAGTACCGGGAGGCACATACATCGTGCCCGGCATTTGATTGCCTTTGGTCACAAAGGTCACCAGTCTCTCTCGATCGATCGCTAGCGACAGTGCTTTGCGCACGTTCTTATTATCCATCGGCGCTTTTTTCACATTGAACCAATAGAAGTAAGAGCCAAGGTATGCGTAGTTTTGAAACACGCCTGTCTTATCGCCTCTCCAATGAGGGAGTTTTTCGAGTGGTACTTCGTTCGTTACCTGCAAAGTATTCGAGCGGAACATTTTTTCTTCCGTATCGAGATTATCGACAGGATAGAAATTCGCTTCTTCCAATTTCACCGATTGGCGATCCCAGTAATGTGGGTTGGGAACCAAGGTAATGACCTTGTTCATTTCCCATTTAGCTAATTTGAAAGCACCGTTAGAAACCATGTTTTCCGGGCGAGTCCATTTCGCGCCATATTTTTCTACCGTGGCTTTGTGCACTGGATAGAGCGAGTGGTGATAGAGCAAGCTTAAGAAAAACGGAGTGGGATTTACTAGGTTCACTTCGATTGTGTGTTCGTCGATCGCTTTAATTCCTAACTTCGAAGCGTCCTTCAATTTCCCAGAGTTAAACTCTTTGCCGCCAATAATGTAGTGACCTTGGTAGGCATATTCCGCCGCAGTCTCTGGCTTCAAAAGCCGGGTCCACGAATAAACGAAATCTTGTGCTGTCACTGGATCGCCATTCGACCAGCGAGCTTCCTTGCGAAGGTGAAATACATATTTCTTACCGTCTTTAGAAACTTCCCACTTTGTTGCAACCGCTGGAACAGGCTCCAAGGTCCGAGGGTCTTTGCTCACCAGTGGTTCAAAAAGGTTTTGAATAATGTGGTGTTCAGGAACCCCGGTCGTGATGTGCGGATCGAGATCCTTGGGTTCGCCGCCATTGCCAATGTGGATGGCTTGCCGATTTGAATTAGATTTTTGAGTGCAGCCCGCAAAACTGAAGATCAGACCCAGCGATAAGCTACAAAGAATGAGACGTTTGAGCACAGAATTTCCCCCGAACCGGTTTTGAAAATAAAATTTATGCGGCGCGCCGTAAAGCTAAATCTGGTAGCCACGGACACGCCTAGCCTTCTGATAGTTAGCCTTTTGCAAGAGGTTTGCCAGAACGATTTCGCCTATTTAGGCGAGGAACTTGCGCTCATTCGCGGAAAATATACAGAGTGTCATGCCCCTGGGGCCAATCTGACCCCGAACGCCTACTTAGTTCTTTGGAGGAAGGCATCGTAGGCTTGCGCCCCTGGCTCCTGGCTGAGCCGGCTCTGTAGGAACGAAGGGCATTGAGTGAGCGTTCTGGCGACTTTGGTTTTTACTCTCTTATCCAGACCCGCGGCTTTGAGGGCTTTCTGGACCAAAGCATAGACTCCGGGACCATGGTCCATACCGGGGAGGAAATACACGTCCTTGCCTGCGGCTTCGCAAATCAGTTTGAGCGCTGTTTTCGCCATGCTCTGATTCCGCCAATCGATAATCCAAGTTTTGTAAGTTTCCTTCTGCGCTTTTGCATCTAAGGGCTGGGCTAAATAGTTTTTAAATATCTGCGAATCGGGTGGCAGCAGGCGTTGCTTAATCTGAGGCTTCTCAAGATAGGAAATATATTCCAAGGCCAGAGCCTTTAGGAACGCGCGGACAAATTCTGCATTCTGCAGGACCGTTTTTTTTCCTTCGTTCCAGAGCCTTTCTTTTTTCTCAGTCGAAAGCTTTGTATCGGCGAGAGCAGTAAAGATGGCTGAGATTCGTTTGGTGGTTGGTTTTTGAATCCAACCCACAGATGCTTTGGAGAGAGCCGCTGGTAGCAGGTCTTTTAGGAATCCGTACTGTCCCAAACCAAACGCAATTTGATCCATCTCACTAGCAAGTTCCTCGCCGGCGATGGGGAATTGCTTGTTCTGCTCCAGTGTTTCGAGAGCGTAGTAAAACAGGCTAGCTGCCGAATATTCGGGTTCGTTTAATTGAGCAATTTGCGGAATGGCGGGTTCTTCTCCAGAACCTTCAAGACCCACAAATAGTTCCTGCGCCTTTGCGCGCTCAATGAGCTTCTCTCGATTTGTTTTGCAGGCATCGCAATCGTGGATCTCTGGATCGAGAATAAAATTCGATTCCGTTTTTAAATCTCTTTGGTTGCAAGGAACGGGCAGAGGAGGTGTAGCGTTTTCCGCAATGGCATGAAGGTTTTTCGGTTGTGCAGCTATCAGTGTAGATCCCTTATGCAACCGTGGTTCTGCAAACCGCGGTTCTGCATTCAGCGCGTGACTGAAGGTGAAGAGGGCCGCAGTCAGAACGAACGGACCTGTTAAAAAACGGTTCATGTCGACTCCGTGATTGAAAAGAATCCGGTCTACCGATATTTTTGGTGCAACGAGGTTACTAATGGGTTTCAGGGGCATTTTATCTTTTCTTCTTCTGTTTAGCTATGTGGCGAACGCGGAGCTCTTTGTTCCCTTGCCCGCAAAACCGCCGGTACCAAAAGACAATCCGATGACCGCCGCGAAAATCGAACTGGGTAAGAAACTGTTTTTTGATTCGCGCCTTTCGCTAGATGGCACGGTGTCCTGTAACTCCTGCCACAACGTCATGAGCAGCGGCACCGACAACCGCAAATTTTCCGCCGGTGTCGGCGGCAAAAACGGCGATCGCAATTCGCCAACAGTTTGGAATTCGGCTTTCTTAACGGTCCAATTTTGGGATGGCCGCGAACCTTCGCTGGAAGCTCAGTCCAAAGGGCCCCTGACCAACTCAGTGGAAATGGCGATGAAAGATCATGACATGGCGGTCAGCCGCATTCGCATGATTCCTGGGTACGTCGAAGAATTTAAAAAGAACTTCCCGGGTCAAAAAGAGCCGGTCGTGATTGATAACGTCGCAAAAGCAATTGCTAGCTACGAGCGCACGTTGCTAACCCCCGATGCTCCATACGATCAGTTCTTAAAAGGTAAGAAGAATGCGATTAACGCAGCTGCTAAACGCGGTGGGGAGAAGGTTGTGGCGATCGGTTGTGCAACTTGTCACAACGGTCCTAACTACGCCGGTCCTCAGTTGCCAGAAGGCACGGGCTTCTACCAAAGGTTCCCTACCTTTGCGGATAACGACTACGTCAAGAAATACGACTTCTCAGCAGACCCAGGCCGCATGAAGGCGACGAGCAAACCAGAAGATCGCGGAATGTGGCGCGTCCCTACATGGAGAAACGTAGCTATCACAGCGCCGTATTTCCATAACGGCTCGGTGGCCACGCTGGACGAAGCAGTCCTTGTCATGGCTAAGACGCAGCTCAATATCGATTTAAATAAAGAGGACGTGTCTGACATTGTCGCTTTCTTAAATTCGCTGACAGGCAAAATGCCAAAGCAACAGATGCCAGAACTGCCGCAAACGCCGGGCAGCACTGTGCTTCTGCAGTAACGACCAAGATGCAGTAGACTATTAGTAAAAGGGGGCTTTCAAATGTCCTTGGAGACGGGTCTGCCGCGTCGAGTTTTGGTCGTCGATGACGACGCTATCAATATCAAAATCTTGTCCGATGCTCTTAAAATGGATGGCTACACCATCCAAACAGCATCCTCGGGCGAAGTCGCGATTCAACAAATCGAAGAGTACGATCCTGAATTGGTCCTCATGGACTACAACATGGGAAAGATGACGGGTCTGGATACGCTAAAGCTCCTGCGTGCCCGCAAAAACTACGTCGCTGTCGTGTTTGTATCAGGCAACACCGACTCCGATTTAGTGACCCAATGTCTGGAAGCCGGAGCAGATGATTTCATTCGCAAGCCGGCAAAGCTCAATGAGCTCCGCTCGCGTGTAAAAGTGCGTTTTCGGCTCAAAGACCTCACAGACCAATTGATGATCGCCAATGAGAAGCTCCAAGCGCTCGCGATTACCGACGACATCACGGGCCTGTTCAATATGCGCACGATGTACGAGCGCATTGAAAACGAATTGAAACGCGCCAAACGCTATGGTCGTCACGTTAGTTGCGTGATGATGGACATCGATCACTTCAAAGAAGTGAATGATCTTCACGATCACTTATTCGGCAGCTTTGTAATCAAAGAGCTAGGTCGCCTGATTAAACGCAACATGCGCGACATGGACTTTGCGGCCCGCTACGGCGGCGACGAATTCCTAATCGTTCTTCCAGAAACCAACGCCGAAGGCGCAATAGTCTTCACCGAACGCTTACGCGCCGTGATCGAAGCGCACACCTTTGACGACGGCAAAAGCCAACTCAAACGCACCTGCAGCTTTGGCTACGCCACAAGCAATCCGTCAGCAGCGCCTGACCCGCGCGAACTAGTCCGCGAAGCAGATCACGCGCTTTATAGAGCGAAAGACTCTGGTCGGAATCGGATTAGCGCTTAACCATCGTGCAAGCGCACGGTCGTTGCGACCATCCAGTCGTTGCGAGCGCAGCGAAGCAATCTCAGTGTACCTATCCCGAGTCGGGGCGGACGTATCTAAAGGCTATTCTTGAAAGCGCGCGCACGAGGATCCCAGCTTTCTTGTCGCCGGAAGCGCGCGAGCTGTGCGCAGTTGCTACAGAGTCGTCTCATTTCTTCCGAGAGCGCTGCGGGTTGCCCGTGGTGTTGTAGCTTTGTCGTAGTCCTCGCGGCGCGAAAATCTCCTCTCAGTGGTTCTACGGTGGTATCCGCGTCGAAGGTTCTAGGTTTTAGAAACCCGCACCTCGCCTCCGGCTGCGGTGTGCTTGTGCAATTCACACAGCGATAGCAAACCGAAGCCGAAGGCCAGGTGCGGACTATGCGACCACGCTGGGCTACGCCAGGTAGACCACCGTAGAATCTTAGGAAGAAGAATTCCGCGCCGCGAGGACCGAGTAACCCTTCAAACACCACGGGCAACCCGCAGCGCTCTCGGAAGAAGTGAGACAAGCTATGTAGCAACTGCGTACAGCTCGCGCGCTTCCGGCGACAAGAAAGCTGGGATTCTCGTGCGCGCGCTTTCAAGATCCCCTACTCCAACAAGCAGAACCCGGGATTCCGCCGGCAAGCGCGGCTGGCAAAGAACTGACCGAGGTGTAGACAGGGGTGTATTCCGTATGCGTATTCGGCCTGAATTGGCCGCCCAAAGGCCCATTCAAGTGGTTGATTTTGTTTAGTTTTCATAATTAGGCAGCCGGCACGGGACTTGTATCTCTATTCCTCAAATGCGAGCCGCTCTAACCATCATTTCAGCTTCGATTTTGCTTCTGAGTCTCACCGTGAACGCGACTGAGCGCAAAATTACCGTCTTTCCAAAAAACGCCAAAGGCTTCCGCTGCCAAGTCGGTCCCGAGAAATTACCGGTCGCTTTGGAAGAGGGCATGCTGCGTTTGAAAGTGGGAATTGTTGGCGGCAAAGGGCCATTTTACTGGAGAGTGCCTTTCCGCAAATGGTCGGACGGAGAAAATAATATTTCGCTCGCTCAAGCTGGAGAATTACCCGCGGACAATCAGGGATATTTCGGCATCGCACTCGACCCAACAAAGTTGCCTTACCACGCTGAAAAGCAATTAGTGCAATTGAGAGTGTTCGCCAAGAATGGTGACGAAGCCAATTGCACGACTGAATTATCGATTTTAGATCAGGCGCAGATGTTGGCCAAAGAGAAGCCCACGAACGAGAAACCTACAGTCATTCCATCGGAAGTTGCACCAGCACTGCTGCCCGTTCAGGCAACAGTGCGGTGAAATCCCTTATAACTAATTATTAGCAGTGCTTGCGGTGGTGCGGGGTCTTGCCTTCGCTTCCGCAGCCACTAACTCAGAACATGCTTCCGCAACTGCTCGGCTAACTTGTGCTTGTTGCAGGGCGCGAGCTTCCTGGCTCTTGCCGATTCCGAAGAAAGCCCCAATTGCTTTTATGGAACCTTGGAACCGAGCCCAGAGTGCCTGGTCCGCTTCGGCGGTTCCGTTAGCAGGCGCTGGAACGGGAGCTGTGACCGCAGCAGCTGCCACTTCAGAAGCAATTGCTTGCTCTTCTTGAGCAGCTGGATCGATCGCGAATTCCGTTTCAGCCGGAATGGTGCTCGATCCGGTGAACAGCTTCGCCACTTTGCTGACGACGATTTTTCCACCATCCCAAGCCGCTTTGTAACCGAGTCCAGCGAGCCAGATCGCATTGATCATCAAGAGCGACTTGACGATGATCGCGTGCGCGCCATCTCCAGGAGTCGTTCCTGCGAACAAGTTCCAGTGCGTGAGATCGATACCAAACGGCGCCGAACCATCACCCAAGATCTGACGACCATTGAGTGAGCCTTGCATCAAGTAACCTGCGAGCAGGGTGGTGATGAAGGAGACCGCTAAGAAACGTCCCTTGTTCACTTTAGGATTGATCTGCTCTGCAACCGCGGATTCTTTCACCGCTGTTTGCATCAGACGCTGCATCCAAGTTTCACGATCCTCGCCTTGCTGGCGACGAACAGCCAACAGCACATCGTCGGGAATCGAGCGGTGTTCTGCCTGATACATATCGAGCAGTTTGTTACCCGCTTCTTCCGCAGCGTCTAAATCCTTACGATTCAACGCCTGAGAAAATACTGAGAACTGTGTCTGGAACTCGCCGCCCAATTGAGCGACCTCGCGTTCCATACCCTCTACAATTGCCTGATCCTCTGCCCACCAGTAACGGTAAGCAAACGGAGCTAAGAACAAGAAGTAGATCTGCCCGTCGATAGCTTTCAACATGGCATCTTTCCAAGCCGTGCCCCACGCAGTGAGCGTTGCTGGATCGGCCATGGCTGCCAATGAACTTTGCATGTTCTCCAAACTTCCGCCGTATATGGCCTTCGCGAGATCCGAGACTCCCCCCGGCGCTACCGCAAGCGTTCCTTCCAACAGACCTTCCAGCAATCGAATGCCAGTGCCGATCAAGAAGAAACCTTGGAACAACTGCACGCACTGTCTCCAAGAGCGTTTACCGAAAATTTCGGCAGGGTTGCTGTTTCTCCAATCGAGTCCGTTGCGCACAAGGCTACCCAAGCTTTGCGCAACCGTTTCAGTAGCCTTGTTTCGATTGATGTCCATCGTGCTTGCAGGCGCGTAACGTTGGAAAACTTTATCGTCTTCTTTCGACCAAGTCGTAACCGTCAGAGCCGCGACAAGACCTAAGTGCAGAGCCACTTGCTCGTTTAAGTTAATCCACACCCCAGAGTGGGTGTTTAAGAAGCCGTCTGACTGATACGCCAAGTCGTTTGGCTCACTAGGGTTCGCCCAAGCGCCGACAAACGTGGTTTGTCCTACACCGAAGAAGGAATCCATCAAGTAGCCGTTCACGACGTAGCGACAAGCTGCGTCTGTCGGCTTTGGATCGGCAACTTCTTCGTAAGCGGCTTCACCGAAATTCGCCGAAGCGCTAATCAAACGAGGCAAGGTGACGAATCGCAATTGCGCTGCCGCTCCAGGAGCTGGGCGAATTGCCAAAGAAACTTCCTTGTCTGCCAGTACCGTGAAGTGAGCGAGCGATTCGATGAAATCGCCGGCTTGTGCATCACCAGAAATTTCAGTGCCTCTATCATCACTCGATATCTGATTGGTCATCGCAATCGTGATCAGCGAGAGTTCTCTGCGCGTTAATTTCGAATTTCCAGAATTCGCAATCTTCGCCAAGAGATCGAATGGATTCATGCGGTGCTTGTCCGCAGCCAATCGGATTGCCAAAGCCTTAGCCGCAAATTTCTTCGCTTCTTTGTTGTCGATCCTGGCGTTCAACCTCTCCACTGCTGCCGTCTGTCCGGCTTGAGTGAAAAATGGGCGCGCCAACGAAAACGGAATGTATCCGCGGCGAAGCGCATTGTGTGCTTCGGTGCTCGCGAAACTTACCGGTGAAGGCAGCAGTCCGTAGCGTAGAGGAATTGACCGGTAAGGAACCGTCGAGAGCCATTGACTAGGGACCAAGCTAAGCAGCGGTTTGGGCAGGTTGTTAGCTAAGTCGCTGCGAATTTGATTTGTAACGTAGCGATAGCCCCAACGTGCGACGTTGAATGCGCCCAGAGTGGCCATGAAAGGCGCGCTCAGTGTGTAGCGAGTAGCATCGACCGCTGCTTGCGGAGCATTTAATGCCGCTCGCATTGCCGGCAATGTCGCCCAACTAAAGCACCACTTAATGCCTTTAATCACGAGAAGCTCGTTAGCCGAATACTGCGACCAGCGAGACCCCAATTTGGCTAGTACGAGTGGCGACATCAATAGCGCCAACTGTCCGGGCCAGGAGAACAAAATCGTTTTACCAATAACCGCAGGCGATTGGACAATCGGCATGTATGGAGCAGCAAGATCGCTTGCCCATTGTCCGACCGGAGCCAAAGCGTTTCCAACTGGTGCCAATGCATCTCTCACGGGTGCTAAGGCAGTTCCGATCGACGAGGTCACGTGCGGAATCCACTCAGTCGTAGCGAGGCTCCACATGCCCATCATGGTTTCGGTTGCCCAGGTGACGTTGTTGCCGTGGTTCACGAGGTAATCGAGCGAAGCGGCAGAAGCGACTGCCAGGCCGCTGTAGAACAGAGGCTTTTTCAGCGCGGTTCCGACCGCGCGCATACGCTTGATTGGATCGTATCGACCAAAACGTTTTTCGCTCCAGGACTGAACTGCGTCCATGGTGCGCGTGAGACCGCGCTTAGGCTCGCCGCGCGTCTCGACGATACTCTCTGCTTCTGTCACCAGTGCCGAGAAGTACTTGTTTGCTTCTTCTAATTGAGAAGGCGTAAAGCGGTCGCGTAAAGCATCGCGCGTACCGTTTTTGTAAGCATCGAGCATTGCCTTCGCGAGACGCACAGTGTGCGCGCGAGTAGCTTGCAGCGTACGCTTATCGATATTGCTCAAAGCTCCGCGCAAGCCGGAGCTTTCGAATTCTTGCAGACGCTGTGGATCGCCCAAGATGGCGGTCATTTCTTCCAACGCCGTCTGCGAAACGCCTTGAGTGTCTCTCAAGCTTTCGTCGGTGTCTGGATTCGCCATCGTCACCATTGCGTCGATAAAAGGTTCTTGAATACCGACCTTGGCGGTCATTTTCTCTACAGTCTCAATCTCGGCGAGCGTCTCTGTGCCATCGGCATTATTGAGGAAGAAACCTAAATTTCCAGCATCAAATAGCGGCTCTCCGCTCTCCGTTTTTTCCGAGACTGCTTCGAGTGCAGGTGCAACCTTAAATGGCTTCACCATTTGGAGGTTCTCTTTAAGACGTACAACCAACTCGGTGCTCGCGTTTTTACGAATCGATTCAGCAGTCTTTTCATTGAAATCTAGACGAGCCATTTGGGCCGCTTCCGAACGATCGGCAGGATCCACGCGACGTTGAAGGATACGAACATGGTCAATTCTCTGACCAACGGCCTTGTCTGCGTTGCCCATGTAATAGAGCGGGAACCAAGTTTGAAAAAGCGAGGTGCGCAACGCATCCACTTCGGCAGTGTAGTAATCGCCGTTCTCCAAAAGGATGTGCACGAATTCATTGTCCCAATCGAAGTCGCGAACTTTGAAGTTTTCGCCACTCAAGTTGGTGAGGTCGATCGTATGAACTCGCTCATCGCCTTTGAGCGAGAAACTGAGCTTGTGTCCATCTGCTTTTACTTCCAACGCGTACTGCACGACGCCGTGCTGGTGAGCACTGGCCGAGCGATCTAATTGGAGCTGAGAAATATCGAGAGGCTCAGCGCCTGGCTTCTCAATTAACGAGTGACCGAGAATAAAGCCGGTATTGCGGCGCCAGTTCTCCAAGTAAAAAGGAGCGTTATTCTTCTTTGCGGCTGCAGCGGCAGCGGCAAAATCAGCAACGGCAGTGGAGACGTTGGATTGGTCTTCCTGCGTGCTGCCAACAGCGGTGACCGGAGCTGGGTTTTCGCCAGCGGGATCCGGTGCGTAGCTGAGAGAAGGACCAAATGCGATTTGGGCAACTAATACAGCTAATAAGACGTCATAAAATGTCTGGATCGTATATTTACGGTACGTGCGCTTATTGGTCAGCGAAACGGAAAGAGATTTAAAGCCATTTACCCAATTCTTGAAGTTACCCGAATTCAAGATTCCTCCTAAAAGCTCACGTTACTTGTTGTGTTGCGAAAAAAACGGCCCCCGCTTCGCCTAGAGTTTGTTGCTTTCAATTCTTTGCAATTTTTCAGTTGCGAAAGAATTTTTGCCGGACTACAAAGCGAGCACTTTTGCCTAATTTTTCGACTTAAGGCGTTATAGCAGAAGGACTTTTTCTGTTGCAACGCATAATGTCTAGTCCGGTTAAAACAGTTTTCTCCTCTATTAACTCGCTGTAATCACACCGGAAAATTTTTAGAAATTCGATTTTAGGTCTCGATTCTTTGAAACGAAGCGCGCCTCGCGGTGTCCAAAGCGGTCTTTTTAGCCACCGTTTCGGCTCCATTCCTTACCCTTTACGCAGGCTGGAGCGCCTTAGTTTTGGCGGATTGACAACGATTTTGCGCCAAGCTTTCCTAGTTCTTCATCAATGGGTTAGTGGGGTTGTTTGTTTTTAAGTAGATTTGCATTGGGGCTGCTTCTAGCGTTTTCAGTATCCGCTCACGCCGTTTCCCCGCTCAATGTCTGCGCAAACTGGATCGCCCGCGCTACCACCTCACATTACTGGTTTAACGATGGCCCGTACGTCGCTGTCGTCGACCCCTATTCGTCGGGAAGGTACTTGGCGGAACGCCTCACTCGTCGAGGTTACCGAGTGCTGGCTGTGCACTCATTCCCCGAAATTGTGGATGCTTTAAAGGGCTCCTATCGTGCTCGGTCCGTCGCGGCCGACTTCTATCCATCCGCAACAATCGACGTGGAGCAAATCGAGAAGATGTCCGATCGGCTGTCTCGTTACACCTACCCACGTGTGAGTCGAGAAAAGGCACTTAAGGCGATTTTTATCGGTTCGGAAAATGGCGTGGTTCTCGGTGATGGGCTCACGCATTTGCTCCACCTTCCCGGAAATGAGCCGACTCTTTCGCTCACTAAGCGCGACAAAGCAAAAATGCACGAGCGCCTAGCGTTGCTTGGTCTCGCGCACATTCGCCATCAGAGAACAAACTCTTTGGCAAAAGTTTTGGAATGGATCTACGGACCAGAAAATCAGGGACGTTTCCCCGTCGTCATAAAGCCGATCGACAGTGCGGCTACTCAAGGCGTTTCAATCTGCGAAACCGAAGACGAAGTTCGCGCTGCCTTTAAAGATCTAATGGACGTCACGGGCGCTGGCTCGCGCACAGTGTTTAATTCGCGCATCAGCGAAGTGTTGGTGCAAGAATATCTGCAAGGCGTGGATTCTACGTCAACAGAAGAAGCGAGCGAATACGTTGTCAACACGATGAGCTCCAATGGTCGCCACATCGTCACTGATATTATTCGCTATCGAAAACTGCGCGTGCAACGAGCCAATGGCAGTCACACTGCGATTTACCTGTTTGACGAATTTATTCCGCTCAACGATCCGGTCGCTCTCGAGATGCGCAAGTACGCGCTAGAAGTTTTGGACGCAACCGGTGTTCGTTATGGTGCGGCCCACATGGAAATTATGCGCACGGCACGTGGACCCGTGCTGGTAGAAATCGGCGCACGCCCCGCGGGATCTGGAATTCCCGAAATCGCCGCGCGCGCTTACACGCATCACCCACTCGATATTATGATCGATGCGTATTTGA